>Ga0272441_10000173_pt1 | contig 145526 bp, 136 predicted proteins | sample SSMProp6N_FD_193582 | JGI IMG/M metagenome (GOLD analysis project Ga0272441, IMG submission 193582) | Marine sediment archaeal communities from Little Sippewissett salt marsh, Falmouth, MA, United States - SSM-Prop-6N | ecosystem: Environmental > Aquatic > Marine > Wetlands > Sediment ...
TGATTCCTCCGGTTGAAGGCGGGTTTCATCCTGCTATAATCCCGATTGTACCGCCAGCGTAGCTCAGTGGTAGAGCAATGGTTTCGTAAACCATCGGTCGGAGGTTCGACTCCTCTCGCTGGCTCAGTCGATTTCCCGCATCCCATCCCTTGGACACAGGTCTTCTCTGCGTCGGTCAAGTTCCCAACACTTGCTTCTTCCAGCAAGCTACCATCGTGTAATTCCAACCTTCGTCGACGAAGAGGGGTGAGTGAGTTGAACGACATAGGGAAAATTGCTGTAGTTGCCGGCATCCTCGGCGCACTGCTAATCTTCGGCTTGTTGCTGGCTCCGGTGGAGACCGAAACGTCTACACCTGCGGTCGTGCGAGAGGAAGCTCCGGTGCAGGAAATCACAGTCGTGCAGGACAAGACCCTGGAGATGCTAGACCCGATCTACTCGGAGAAAGCCGTGTTCCAAGACGACACGATTCGGATCGCTTTTGACGCGGAGCAGACAGAGGATGGCATCCGAAGCCGTCTTCCGTTCTGGATTCACAATGTCTCCGACGATGTCATCAATATCCTTTGGGAGCGTTGCTCGATCCAGCTTCCCTGCGGAACGACCGTCAAGATTGTGAATGAAGAAGCATTTGCCTATGCTGCTCAGACGGCGGGAACGATCTCGATTGCACCAGCAGGCGACTTGTTCGATGCCTTCATACCAGTGAGTGAGCTCGGCTGGGATAACGACCGCAATCCAACCGTCACGGCCGGTGTGTTCGACGAGGGCACATTCACACTTGTCCTTGCCATAGAGCGGGCAATCCCTATCGAGCGGGTTTGCGCACCCCCGTCTGGGGATCGAAGGAATACCGGATGCGAAGGCGAGCACGCCATGCGTAGGCCTGAATTGGCCGAATGCAAGGGCAAGGGTGGTCGAGAAATCGCGTACTACACCTTCCGTTTCGTGATCCGCTAGGCAGAGAAGGACATTCGCAGAACTCGCAGTCGTTGGGGAGCCTCGCATCGAGGCTCCCGTTTCTTGTGCTGAAAAGTTGCCTTCGAGCGACGTTTTGGTGTAGGCTTCACTACAATCGAGGACCTCGAAGGACAAAAAGGGAGGAGGTGAGAATAATGGCTCGAAAGAGTGAAATCACAACGCTGTCGATCTACATCCCGAAGAACAAGCTCGACAGGAAGCCGATTGAACGCCTTGACCGTCTGGCCAAGAAAGTCGATCGATCCATCAACTACCTCGTCGTCGAAGCGATTCTCCAGTACCTTGATCGCGAAGAGAGGAAACGCAAGTAGCTGACGGACAGCTCCACAAGTTCATCGGAGGTCGTCGAAAAGCCGAAAGGCACAGCTCTGTCACATGTCGTAGTAGAGAACAAATTCATGCGGGTGTGGGCGGTGACTCACCGCTTCCACTTCTCGTTGTTTTGTGGCAATCCAGTGACCGATCTGCTCCTTTGAAAACACGTTCCCGCGGAGCAGGTAGTCGTGGTCCGATTCGAGCGCATCCAGCGCTTCTTGAAGGTTTCTTGGCGCTGTAATACCTGCTTGCTGTTCATACAGGTCAGAATCGAACGGACCGAGTCCCAGATCCCGCGCGTTGAAGCCCTGCTCAATGCCATCAAGACCGGCCATGAGAATCGCAGCGTACGCTAGATATGGATTGCATGTTGCGTCCATCGTCCGTAACTCGATGCGTCGCTTCGCACCCTGTGCGTATGCGGGCACGCGAACAGCTGCCGTTCGGTTTGCAGACCCAAAGACCAAGTGCACGGGCGCTTCATAGCCAGGGACAAGCCTGCGGAACGAGTTCGTGGATGGATTCGTCCATGCCATCAAGCTTCGCCCGTGCTTCAACAGCCCTCCGACATAACATAACGCGATGTCCGAGAGGCCGTTCTCACCGGCAAAAAGGTTCTCCCTTCCCTGCACAAGATACTGATGCAGATGCATCCCATTGCCTGCCTGCCCGTGCAGCGGTTTGGGGAGGAACGTTGCGGTCAATCCGAAGTCGTTCGCCACGTTGTGGACGAGCGACTTCACCATCAATGTTGCGTCCGCCATGCTAACCAAGTCGTTGAATCCGAGCTCGATCTCGTGCTGGCCGAACGCGCCGACTTCGTGATGGTGGTACTTCACCGGAACGCCAGCGTTCTCGATCTGACGAACGACTTCACAACGCAGATCAAACAGTGCGTCTTGATGCATCGGTGTGTGGTAGGCGGAGTGCGGACATCCGCCAATGCTCTCGCCATTGCGATGTCGATTGCCCTCCGCCGCTTTGATCTCTACGCTGCTCCGCCCACTGTCCGTCTGGAAGCTCGCCCGCTGAAAGACGTAGAACTCAAACTCCGGGCTGACCAGGACGTCATCCGCGATCCCGAGGCTCCGAACGCGGGCTACCGCTGCCGCCGCAATGCCGCGGGGATCGATTCGTGCAGGTACACGTGTTGAGGCATCGCGGATGTCCGCGATCACGGAAAGGATCCTCTCACCATAGCGTTCCTCGACATAGGCGGTGCCTAGGTCCGGGATCAGTACCATGTCGCTTCCCTCAACCGACCGGAACCCGAAATTCGATCCATCGAAGCCGAGGCCTTCATCAATCAACTCCGGGGTGAAACGAGCCGACGGGATCGTCAAGTGTCGGAATCTTCCCACCAGATCCGCGACTCTGAAATCCACGAACTGGATGCCAAGCTCCTCTACCTGTTGCTTCAGGGATGCATACGCTGTCATGGCTACCTCACTCCATCCTGCGCTCCCATCATCCCGCAAGGGGAGCACACCTTGCTATTGATGCAGATTCCACGCTGCAATCGTCGAGATTCCGCGTTTCGTCAGTGCGGCTGCAGTTCGATTCAGCGCATCATGCTTGTCAAGGTAATTGCGTTCCAAGGCCGGCATCAATCCCTGCGCCTCAAGATCCGCTTTGGGTACGAAGTACTCGAGAATGTTGGATGGGTGCTCCCGTGCAGCATCGATTTCCGGGATGCCTCCCTCATGCTTTGCCGATATATTCGAGACTTGCGGCGCCAGTTCCACGAGTTCGTCCGTACGGTCGTACGGCTGGATCACGATCGACTTTTGCGTCTCCGTGATGTGGTGCTCAAACCGGACGACGTCCTCAAGTCCGAGTGCCTTGCGAATATCGGCACCCTTCTCGATGGTCGTGTTGTCCACCGAATTCGCCCAGTTGAACCCGATCAGCGATGTCGTCCCATCTTCTCTGGAGAACAGCTTCGCTCCGAGCAGCGTCCAAAGCGCCGCGTACGGGTTGTCGTTCCCCATGTACACGGAAATCTTGAACTCGATGTCGATGCCAAGCTTGTGCAAGAGGTAGCCGAGGAGCACCGTTCCCGGATTGATGTTCAGCACTTGTCGAATGCCGTATTCCTTGAAGTAACCAAGGAATTCGTCGACCCACGCCAGCGCGTGTCCGTTGGGCTGCCCGACACCTCCGAAGTACCCGGTGATCGTTTCAGGCCCACCGAGATGGATGTTTGAGCCGTCTGTGCCTTTCGTGTCCAGGGTCTCCACATAGCTCGCGCCAACGATCTGCATCGCCGCCGCGACGGCCAGCGTATCTCCCTGATCCGCGATCTGCTCAGCCATGAAGCGCACGCGAATGTAACGTCCCGGCATGAGGTCAGCATTGGCAATGGCTTGCTTCGCTTCGACAATCAGCCACGGGAAAAACTGCAGCGCGCTGATCTCGAGTGTCACTGCGTGCTCGTCATCGAAGTCGATCGATCCAGCCGATTCGCCCAGAATCCGCTCTCGATACGCATCCATAGACACAAACGCACCTCGGTCCCGCTGCTCGATCAACCATTCCAGATCTGAGAGATACGGGGATCCTGACTGTCGAAGCCGGTCAAGCAAATTCGGGAGGGCTCGAGCAGCCTCTGCCTTGCGGTTGATCTCCTCCGGCCCGCCGTGCTTCTCGACAATCTCGAGGAACTCATTGATTGCTTCGTTCTTCGGATCGGTCAGGAAATCGTTGATCTGCTCAAGATACTCCTCGCGGATCGCCAGTCGCTTCCTCAAGTCACTCATCCGGACCTCCTCAGGCTGTGGATCGACGCGCGCTCGGCCACGCGCGATGGGATCACTCGTATTCCTTCATCAACTCCGGGAATTTCCCGATTTCGTCCTTCAACATGTGATAGCAGTGCTCGTCTGCAGGGAACGCACCCGTCTTCACTTCTTTGACATACTCCGACATCGCTGTTGTGATCACTTCAGCTACGTTGCAGTACTTCTTTACGAATTTGGGCGTGAAGGCTTGGAACTGACCGATAATGTCCGACACGATGATCAGCTGACCGTCCGTGTCCGGCCCTGCACCGATGCCGTATACAGGGATCGTAAGCTTCTTGGCGATGAATCCGGCCACCTCAGGTGGGACCGCCTCAAGCAGAAGAATCTGCGCACCGGCTTCGGCAATCGCCAATGCATCCTCAATGAGTGCGCGAGCGGATACGATCGTACGGCCTTGCGCCTTGTGGCCGCCCAGCTGGCCCGAGCTCTGAGGCGTCAGCCCGATGTGTCCACAGACGACGATTCCCGCATCAAGGATTGCCCGAATGCGGCTGACAATGCGCCGACCGCCCTCCAACTTGATTGCGTCTACGTTCGCTTCCTTCAGGAAACGTCCTGCATTGCGAACGGCCTCTTCGTCAGAGATCTGATAGCTCATGAAGGGCATGTCCCCAATGACAAAGGTCTTGGGAGCAGCGCGCCGGACAGCCTCGCTGTGCGTGATGCACTGATCCATGGTCACCGGCACGGTCCCCTCATAGCCATAGACGCACATCCCGAGCGAGTCGCCGACGAGGAGCATGTCCAATCCTGCCGCTTCGGCAAATGCCGCGGTGGGATAGTCGTAGGCGGTGAGCCACGCGATTTTCTCGCCTTCCTGCTTCATCTTGCGGAGCGTGAGAATGCTAGCTTTCTTCTTGTCGGACACTGTCGCCTCCTTGGCCAAATCATGCATCTGCCGCGTGTGCGGGATGTAAAGGCTACAACGCGAGACCCACCTCTCGCAAGAGGCGCGCCAAAGTACACAAGGGCAGGCCTACGACGTTGGTGTACTCTCCACGGATCTCCCTCACGAAGACGGATGCTCTCCCCTGAATTCCGTAGGCGCCTGCCTTGTCTGCAGATTCCCCGCTCTGGATGTACCGCTCGATGTCGTCATCGTCGAGTACTCGAAACCGTACGTCCGTCTCGACGCAAGCTCTTGCTTCAAGATCGCGGAAGGAATCCCATACAACGAGTCCCGTAAGAACCCTGTGGGATCGGCCACTCAGCCGTCGAAGCATCTGTACCGCCTGATCGTTCGTGTCAGGCTTGCCAAGTACCTCGTCGTCAATGGCCACCAGCGTGTCCGCACCAATGACAAGGCCCTTCTCCCGTGCTCCGACAGCATGTGCCTTGACTTCTGCAGAGAGAAGCGCGCGCACTTCCGGACTCCCGGCGTACACTTCTTCAGCGTCACTGGGAATGATCTCGAAGTTGCGGAGAAGGATCTCGAGCAATGCGCGTCGCCGAGGGCTACGTGAAGCCAAGATGACCCGGTGCGTCGACATTATCGGAATGTCGCACTCAGACACGACAAAGGCCGCGGAAGTACAGATGGAGATACGCTACGGATAGCTCACCCCCGACGTTCCGTAGAACACCAAGAACGGATCTTCCGCTTCAACGCCTCTTGGCACCCGGATCACGCCCGCTGCAACTTCTCCGGCTGCGACGGCCTCCACACGGAGAAACCCTTCCGTTAGCTCGACAAAGGACGCCGTGCTGAAGAAAACGAAGTTCGTCCCGCGTTGCTGTATGTAGAGATGCCATGGCGAGAACGGCGCACCTGTCGGAGAGATCGCCCACAGCATGACGGCACCCGTCCCGATGACCGGTTCGACGGCTGCGAGAATCTCCTCCCCGAGCAAGCTCTCGCGGACTGCAGGCTCCAGCCGAACAAAGAACAGCCGCAACTCGTTTCCGCGTGTCCCCAGCGTCATCACGCGCACCAACGACAGATCCAGATCGAACAAGGCCGCCATGGCCTCCTGCGAGAACTCGTCCGAGAGCAGGAGCTGCTCCAGCGCCTCGAGTGCGTCCACCGGCGTGACCTCAATCGGATCATGCGATGTCGTAGCGGCAATCGGGCCTGCAGTGCCCATCGTTGAAAGGGTCGGAGTGCCCGTCCCAATGGAGAACGCTTTCGTTTCCCCTTGGTAGCTGAGATCGAAAGGCAATGTCGCGTCGAGCTGGTCGCCAAAGACAAGAATGCCCTCGCTACCGGAGCCCTTATCGGCTCCGCCCGGGTTTACCACAAACGATCCTTCCAGAAAGCCTGGGGTGATCTCGATCCAGGAACTCTCGTCGATCAGGAGATGGATCCCATCCTGTTGCGCAGCGATCGATTGAGGCCGGAAATCAAACCACGAGACGACACGCTCAACGGTCGCGTTGACGTAGAGCGCGTTCTGCCCGATGTAGGGATGGAGTGTGCTGTAGAGCGCCGAAGAGATTTTGCTCTGGAACGTTCGTTCGTTGATGTACACAAGGACAATGGTCAGCTGCTCGCCACGCACATCGGTCTCGAAGACACGAATGAGATCTCGATCCAAACCGGTTTCCTGAGCATACTGGTCCACCGCGTCCCCGAAAGCGACGCACGACATGCAGCAGAGCGCAATCGATACGACAATCCATCGCTTCCTCTGCAATGTGATGCGTGTCACGTCGCGACCACCCGGTGTCGTTGGCGTCAAAGCCCCTAGCAGCTTCCGCCGCACCAGAAGCCGGCGAATGCGAAGATCCAGAATGCCCAGAAGAAGGCAAGCAGCATTCCGGTCGTGATCGTAATCGTAATCGGCATTTCGCACCTCCTTCTCTTTGCCACGATAGCACGCGAAATCTGGGATGACAAGAGAGCAATGGCGAAAGGTGTGCAGTGGACATCTGTCGCACCCGCCGCATCTTCTTACCCAATGCGGCACGCATCTGACGGGAGATCCCGTGGGAGAGGGCACCTCACTGGATCGCTGCATCAGCCGTGTCGTCATCACTTTCCCTGCGAGCAGGAAGTAAGACCCGGAAGATCGCACTGTGAGCTTCGTCACAGACAGCTGTCCATGCCTCCCCGGCCCTGACAATCGCGTCGCCTTGCTTTACCATTTCTGACATGTCCACAACCGACCGACTCGAGAGCGATCTCAAGCAGCACGAATACGTGCTGACTCAACTCGAAACGGATTTAGGAAAGCCACTTCACGTCGTCTTCCTCGACCGGATTCGCGAGACTGCGGAGGGCTTCAAGAACGTCGTGCATGACTTGTATCCCGATGCACTCGTAGCGTTTGCCGTGAAGTCAAACCCCTGTCGCGGAGCCGTTCGCACCGCGAAGCGGCTTCAGCTTGGTGCCGATGTTGCGTCTGAAAACGAGCTTCGCCTTGCCCTAGAAGAGGGGATCGATCCGGAAGACATCATCTGCAATGGGAACGCGAAGTCGGCATTCTATCTCGAGCAAGCCCTTTCCGCGGGTTGCTTCATTGCCGTGGACAACCACGATGAACTGACAGCTCTCGAGAAACTCACACGCGCAACGGATCGCACCGCCGAGATCCTCTTGCGTTTCAGAGGCATGCCGTTGTCTGGGTTCACCTCAGCCGACCAGAGCACGGCCGCAGACTGGACAAAATTCGGGTTCCATATCGATGAGGCACCCGCACGCTTCGAGCAGTTGAGAGATCATCCCTTGCTTCGGCTGCGTGGGATCTCTGCACACATCGGGACACAGATTGCTGAACCGCATGGCTACGAGCGCCTGTTCGGGCACCTCATCGGGTTGTGCGAGCACGCCCGGTCAATCGGTGTTCCTCTGGATACAGTGGATCTCGGGGGAGGCTATCCGGTGGCGTTCCTGACCTTGGAGGAGTGGTCTCGCTTCCGCAATCGCTTGTTGGCCCGCCTCTCGGGGCAACCGGATCAGGCGTCCAGTGTAACATGGAACGACATCCCGATGGGCTATGCGCACCGATGCAGAGATGCGTCCTCGCAGCAGTGGCTTGGCAAGTCCTATTGGTCCGCGCACCCTGCAGCCCAGATGCTGCGCCACCTGCTGTCTCAGACGGACGCTACAGGCTGTACACGCAGCGAACGTCTCCACGCAGTCGGTTCGCCCCGTCTCATTGTCGAACCCGGGCGATCCCTCATCGCACCTGCAGGGGTGACGCTCACAACGGTTGCTGGGGTCAAGGAGGTTCTCGGCCATCACGTCGTCGCACTGGATATGGGAATCAACAACCATGGCACGAACCTCATCTCTCCGGATCTCTTTCCAGCCGCCGTATGGCCACGCAGAGCAGATGATGTGGATGTCGAAGCGTTTCTGGCCGGCAGACTGTGTTTCTCGGGCGACATGATCAGCAAGGCCAAGGTCTGGCTCAATCGGCTCCCGGCATCCGGTGACTCTTTTGTACTCTTCCACACCGGTGCCTACGGTGCCGACCACTTCGCATCGCGCAGTTGCGGGTTCCTGATTCCACCGAAGGTCGCGATCGCGGAGGATGGTCAAGTGGAGGTTTGGCGAAGACCGGAGCGCTTCGAGCAGGTCTTCGGATCTCCGGACGACCCGCTCACGTTTTCTTGATTCTCGATCGAGGCGTTCGCCGCTGAAAGGCAAAGAAGCTCCCGATCTTGTACTTCAGCGTCGAGAGGATGGTGAACAGCGCAAGCTTGCGCTCGATGCCTGCAGGCCATGACACGGCCGCCATCCCGGGGAGTTCGTCTTCCCGCTCTTGATCGTACGCCAGTCCACGCACAACAACGATCGGCGTCTTCTCGATCGTCTGTCCCATCACCAGCCCCGCCATCCCGGAGATAGAATCGATCACCAGATCGATCCCTCCTGCTCTTGGAATGCCAAAGAGGTCATGCGTGAAGGTGTTGCGTGTGACCGGATCGATCCCTGCGTATCCAATGGCTTGATCTTGCGAACCGAGCCGCCCAATGGCGGTCACAGTATCCGTTAGGATCACAGCAACGTCCACATCGAAGTGTGCACCCAGTCCTTGTCGAATCTCCGCTGAGAGCTTGCAGGGATCTTCCGGCAGCAGACTGACGTATTCGTCCGGCGAGTTGGTGTGGTCAATCCCAGCCTCATCGAGGAAGAGCGCGTGCTTCTTGACGACAAACGTGTATTTGTTGCTGTTCTCGTATCCCTTCACCATCCGATCTGGATCATTCGTTCGCAGGGTCATCATGGCTTTCAGTTTCGGGATGTTGATGATCTTGCGCATCGGAATGACGACCATCACGTCGCCTTGCTCAAGTACAAGTTGGATCTTCCGCGGATCCCGTGCGAACAGCCTACCAAGAATCCGCGCTTTGCGTGTTGGGAGCACGTCATCAAGCAGGACAAGGCCTCCGTCAAGGAATGAAGCCACCTTGGAGCTGATCGCGACCACGTCGTGATCCTCGAGCTGAAGTCCTGCTTCCTCAATCAGCCGTGCGATGTACTCCCCGCTCTGCCGACCCTCAACATCCTCCGGATGGATCGTCTCAGCTACGGGGATGGGGATGAACTGGATGCTTCCCGATGTCATGCGTGTGCCCCCTCTCTCCCTTTCAGCGCTCGCATTATAGCTCACGACATTCCCAAACTACCCGTTGGTAGTGACAGATCCGTCCGCGTCGCTCGCGGCTCGTGTTCGGATGAGTTGCGAGAGCAGCAGAGACAACACTGCAATCCCAACGCCGAGCAGGAAAGGAGCCTGAGACCCGAATGTAACCCACACGTAGCCTCCAAGCAGTGGGACGGCAATCGCAGAAATGTGATTGATCGTCTCCTGGAGCGACATATTTGCCGTCAGTTCCTCCGGAGAGACGGCAATCTTCTGCAAGTAGGTGGGGATGGCAAGATTGAAGCCGAACAGGGCATTGTCGACGACGTACAGCAGCGCCAGCAGGGGGAGGACCCTCACATAGGCATACCCCAGGAAGATTGGAATCAGCAGCGCGAAGGCCAAGGACAAAACGGCACGTTCACCGAATCGCGTCACGAGCTTGCCGACCTTCTGGTAGATGTAGATGTTCGCGAGGCTGTTGATCAAGATCAGGATGGACATCAGTTTCACGTCCACTCCGAAGGATTGCACCAGTAGGAAGGGCGCGAACGTCGTGAAAATGTGTCGGCGACTCCCCATCAGGAATGTCAGCGTGTAGAACAGCAGGTAGCGCTTCCGCAACTTTACTTTCCGTTTTGCAGGGAGTTCGTGCGAGCCTCCTTTGCCTGCCGCGAACAAGATGATCGCGCCGACGAACACCACCAGTCCGACCGCGCCAAACAACATTTCGTATCCGAGCTGGTCGGCGAACAGCACCACGCTTCCAGAAGCAAGCACCGCAGCAATGGCCCCAAGACTTCGAAGCTGCCCGATCGCCTTGGGTGCCTCACTGTGTGGCATGCTCATCAGGATGAGTCCGTTGTTCCCCGGATTGAAGTAGTGAAACCCGAGGCTCATGACCAAGGTCGCAACGATGAGCATCATCTCGCTGTCGGATTGGCCGGTCAGGAAAACGCCCAGCCCAAGCAGCGCAAGGCTGACTGCCATGATCCGCTTCTCCGTGAAGGCAAGCGCCAGAAAGGCAACCCCGATGGCAAGCAAACCTGGCACCTCTCGGATAGCTTGAATTCTTCCGATTGCATCCGCGGCGACCCCGATGCGCTCTACGGCGAAGTTGTTGAACAGCGATCGCCACACGTTGTGGCCGAACGCGTGAAGCAGGTTTGCCGCGACAAGGAAGACAACGAGTTGCCGATTCCTATGGAAGAGCTCCCGCATCCGACCCCCTTGCGACCAGGCGAGAGTCTATCCACATCTACACGATTCTTCTAGATGCGCAAGATCAAGGGGGCGAGCCCACGGGCATCGAGCGCGCCACGTGCGCTTCCATTTCGACCTCCATAGTTTCGACCCATTCGAGGACATGGAGATGCCTTGAGGCTCGATCAAGATTCTGCTCAGGATACGACGTATGGAAGTAGAGATCACCGCGCAGATAATCGGCAAGAAAACGAACCCCGTTCGCGAAGACCATCGTTTGCACTCCACAGATGAGGCTCCCCACCTCCGCGGCGTCCAACACGCCCCGGAAGCTCTCCGCGACACCGTTCGTCATCGCGCGGAACAGCTCGAGTTCCCCATCCCAATGGATCCTTCCGTCGGAGGACTCCAAGAGGATCGATCGATAGCAGTCTCCGAAATCCTTCGCTATCGGTCCAGGCATGACTGTATCGAGATCAATCACGCAAACCGCTCGCTGTCCGGATGCGTCAAACAAGACGTTGTTGAACTTCGTGTCACCGTGAATCGGCCGGGTCTTGAGTTTCCCACCTGCCACCTGGCAGGCAAGGGTGTTTGCCAATGCGGACCGCCTCACGAATCCATCCAGGATATGCTGCGCGGCAGCGCGCCGCTTCCGTGGATCTTCAGCAGCGACTTCGTGCACGTCTACGTAGTATCCCTCAGTATTCCCGTATCCAGGGAGGACGACTTTGAGTGCCGTGACAGGAAGCCGCTCGATCCCCCGCAAAAAGCGCCCGAACGCCCGGCCCGTCTCTTCTGCCTGAAGGGGGGTGTCGATCGAAGTGAGTGATCGTGCACCGTCGATCAGACGGTACATGCGCCACGGCATCCCTTCATCCCAGCACCAAGCCAAACCGCCGCTCGCGGTGGGAACCAGTTCGAGGCGTCGCCACGAGGTGTCGTCTTCCTCGCTCCATGCGGAGGCAAGATGTGCAAGCACGCACTCGACATTGCGCATCAGCCCCTCGGGATCTCGGAAGACTTGCGTGTTGATGCGTTGCAGCACGTACGCCCGTTCGCGGTTGTCCCTCGTGCGCGTTCCGATGCGATAGGATCGATGGATGAGCCCGTTGCCCAGTTCGCTACATGCCTCCACCGCACCTTCGATTTGGAAGGATCTCGCAACTTCAGCAACCTGATCTGCGGAATCCATACGCCGCTACCCCCAGAGATTTTTCGGGTAGATGCTCGCCTCGATCAACGCGCGGATGGCTGTACGCACCGTCCCCAGGTCTTCGCGATGCGTGACCCCAAACCAGGCCTCAGGAGACTGCGCCACCTTCACACGCAAACATCCCTCTGCAAGTGCATTGCCGACAATCTCCGGAAGCAGGAACTCCGCGGATCGAAGCTCGTCAGCATGATCGCACAGAAACTGCGGGAACCGTCTTCCCACCTCATCCATGAATGTAGCTGGCAGTCCCCACATATTCATCGAGGCCACAGCATCTTCCGACAGCGGCCGCCAGCGTTTTTGCATGTCCAAGTAGACGGCCGCGTTTCCCACAAGCTTTACGCGCTTGCGCTCCTGTATCTCGTCGAGCCACCCATCCTCTCCGACCTGGCAGATCCCTCGAGAAACTGCACCATGGATACTCAGCGTATCATGAAGTGCAAACCCAATCACAGTTCCCGCATTCGTCTTCGAGTGGTTGTGTTCTGAAAGGTGATGCGCCAGCAGTTCGTAGGATCCGCTTCCGTAGAAGTCGTCGCCGTTGATCACGGCAAACGCACCGGATACAGCATCGCGGCAGGCGAGCACTGCCTGTCCGGTGCCCCACGGCTTCTCTCTGCCCTGAGGCAACTCGAAGCCTTCCGGCAGATCCTCCATTCGTTGGATCGCGTAGTCCACAGTACACCGGCCGTTCAATACCCGATCAAAGCGATCGGCAAACGCATCTCTAAGGTCCTCCCGCACCACCAGCACGACATGATTGAAGCCCGCTTTGAGCGCATCGTAGATCGAGTAATCGATGATCAACTCTCCGCTGGGACCGATGGGTTCCGCTTGCTTCAGACCGCCGAATCGGCTACCGATTCCAGCCGCTAGAACAATGAGACTGAGTGATGGATCACGGGTCACGAAGGGTCCTCCTCGTCTGTCGAGTCTTCTTGTCGCGATTTCGGCCGCAGATGGCCGACGCGTTGGCGGGTCTCCAGATTGTGAGCGTCCAGCACCTCGGCTTCCCGGTACCAATGCTCGGCCGTTCCACGATCGCCTTCTTGCGACGCCAGATTCGCAAGAAGCAGCGCGCAGGTGATCATTTCTTCTCTCCAGATTCGCGTGGCAAATCGCGGGATCGCCTCTTCGAGATACTGCCTGGCTTCATCGAGATTCCCTCGTGCCATCTCAACCTGAGCAAGGACGATCTTCGCCCGCGAGGCCAAGGCCGGATGCCCCGCTTGCTCGCCGAGCTCCAGGGCCTGCAAGGCAAGTGCCTCCGCTCCCTCGAATTCCCCGAGCCGAGCAGCGATGGACGCCCGTCGATACACCGCATTGATGACAGCGATGATCTCATCAGAAATCGGTTCGGAAAGGCGTTGGCTCTGAAGATAGCGGGAGCGTGCAAGCTCGAGATCGCCTTCTGCCTCTGCAATCCGTGCCAACGTAAAGAGGGCGATCGATTCCCCCCACTTGTCCCCTAGGCTGCGATGCACGTGAAGACTGTCATAGGCCATCGCCTCAGCGCTCTCGCAGTTGTCAATCGAGATCGAAGCTGCCAATGCACCTTTCGCGAGCCCAGCACCCCAAGCGATCCCCTCTGCTTCGTAGTACGCAATGCTGGACTCAAGACGCGCCCGATCCTCGCTCAGTTGCGTTCGATCTCCGCAGTAGCCGACCGCCGTATCGCGAGCGTAGGACGCGATCACGTTCGCAAGTGCCTGAAGCCTTGAGTCACACGACGCATCCGCGAATCGTCTCATCCCCTCTTCCAGCGTCTTCTCTGCGGCATCGGGATCGTCGTATTTCCCGAACCATCCGCTGACCACCTCAAGAAAGCCCGCAACTTGTGGGTCAGCATCTCCCGTTGCGGCGAAAAGCACTCTTGCTCTCTCAAACAGTGTGTACCCTGCATCCATCTGTGTCAGCATGTCATAGTACAGAAAGAGGCCCTCGCTTGCCGTGGCAAGCAGCTCTGCATCTCCCTGTCGCGCCGTGTTCAGGAAAGCACGTCGAATGTCTCCGATATCCGCTTCCATCTCATCCAGTGCTGTGACCTGATCCGCGCTGCGAAGACGATCCAGCCAACGATCCATCTGCGATAGGAAGTGCTCGGCGTGGACACGCTCGACCTCTCGAACTGCTGTGGAATCGAAGTCCAAGTGCTCATACGCGAACTGCTTCAGCAGTTCATGGACGCGATAGCGCTCCGGACCGACACGTGTGATTAGGCAGCGGTTCGCAAGCGACGCAAGTGTCGCCGGCGAGCATGCAGAGATCGCCTCGGCAGACGTGATCGAGAAGTCACCGCTGAACACGGTGAGCCGACTCAGCACGTCCTCCTCTACTGGAGAAAGCAGGTCCCACGCCTGCTCGAAGACCGCGCGGAAGCTTCGATGGCGGGGTGCCACGTCCTGGCGCTGGTGCTCAAGGAAATCGAGATTCTTGCGGATTCGATTCGCAATCTCCTGCCAACTCAACATGGGACGCCATCCGGCCGCCATCTCAAGACCCAACGGAAATCCCTCAACAAGGCTCGCGACAGCCGCCATCCCTGCAAGATCCTCTGTAGATTCGCGGTCCGCATGCCCTTTTCGCTTCGATGCAATACGTAGGAGCCGAATCGCGTCGTACTCCGTGAGATCCGTCGCCGTTTGGCTCGCATCCGGATATCGCAACCCGAACACTGGGACAACCCTTTCCGCACCGATTTGGAGCGCTTCGCGCGACGTGATCAAGAGCTGCACGTTCTCTGCACCGCGGAGCGCATCCGCCAGGGAACGAAGCTGTGGCAGTGCACCTTCAGCTCCATCGAGGATGATCAATGCTTCCTGGCTGCTGAATTGCCGTACCAGCCGATCGAGTATCGAACCGGACTCTTCGCGCACAGATGCCAGTCCTGTTGCACGTGCGATTGCTGCCATCACTTCCTCTTCACTGGACAGCTCCTCCAAAGGAACGTAGTACACTCCATCCTTGTATCGCTCTTGTGCCCGACGTCCAACGTTTAGCGCAAGACTCGTCTTCCCTGCGCCACCAAGCCCAACCAGTGACACAATGCGCCCATGGTCGGAGAGGAGTTGCTCCTCCACAAGATCCATGCTCTCCCGTCGCCCCACAAACGGATGTGTCGGCACGGGCAGCACGGGCCGGTGGCGTTTGCGGCTTCTCGTCTCCTGAACGCTTGGCGTCGCCCGGATCTCTTCTGCGAGATCGTTCGTCGCGCTCTCCGGTGGCAGCCCGAGTTCTGCGTCTAAGATACGCTTGCAGTCTTCGTACGCTCGTAGTGCATCCACCCGGCGCCCTTGGGCCGCGAGTGCTTTCATCAATTGCCGATGACTGCGCTCATTCAGAGGATCCGCCTGAATCCATCGCCGCGCATACGCCGCGGCCGAGATCCAGTCCTCGATGTCATAGAAGTACTCAATCATGCGGTCAAGGACCTCGGTCAGCTCGCGTCTTAGCGATTCACCTTCGGCAAACTGCCAATCTTCATACCGAACGGAGTTCACCACCGAGAACCCCGCCATGAAGTGTCCTTGATAGAGCGCAACGGCTTCCTCAAGCATCGGAATGCACATCGGACATGCTTCGGCAATCGTGTGCGTTCGCGCTGGACAGAGTGCTGTGAGAGATCGGAATCGGTTGACATCGATATCAAGGGGGTCGCGCGCCACGAGCTCGACAGTGCTCCTATTGCTCTGCAATGCAGCCGCAACCGGTGTTTGCCGCAAGATCCAAAGGACGTTGCGCAACGCCGAGTACGCAGCGTTCGCGTCGGATTCCGGCCAGAGCAACGCGGCGAGTGCTTCGCGATGATGACGGCTCTTTGTCACCGCCAGGTAGGCGAGCAAAGCCATGGCCTTCCGCCTCCCCAGCAGAATGACTTCGCTGTCCAACTCGAGTTGCGGAGCGCCGAACAGCCGGAGCTTCAACTCAGACATGCAATCTCCTCGACCGTGCGTTCATCGTTTCCCAACAGGACATTGTACTCCTTCACAGGGGAATCTCACCGTCTCGCTACGAAGATTCCAGGACCAGGGCACGCCGTGCCGATCCTCCTCAAATGTGATGTTCATCACGTTTCATGCGAAACCGCCTCAAAGCGGGCCCGCGAATGTGATACGGATCACAGCAGTTGGCAAGCCGGGCAGATGTAGCTCGTGGTCGATCCCGTCTTGAGCTTCTCGATTTCCGCTCCACAGGAAGGGCAAGGCTTGCCTTCGCGATATCCCACCAGGAGGTCATCCGCGCCGAAGCCACCGCGCTTCCCAAAAAGGTTCAGCTCGTATTGCGCTCCACCTTTGGCAATGCTTCGACGAAGCTCCGACATCATCGCGTCATGCAATCGCTTGGTATCTTCGGGCTGCAAGGAAGGAATGCTGCGCAACGGATGTAGTTCCGCGCGAAACAGTATGTCGTGGATGTATGCGTTCCCAATGCCAGCGATTTTCGATTGGTCGAGCAAGAAGGACTTGATTCGCCCTCTTCTCTTCGCCAGGAGTGTCTGAAACTCCTCGCAGGAGAGATCCAATGCGTTAGGCCCGAGCCTTGCGGTCATTGTGTGTGAGTCCAGTTCGCCGGGACTCACGAAATGGGTACTGCCGAACCACCAGAAGTTGACGGCCAAGCACTCGGCGTCCTCAAAATCCAGCCGGACGCGCCACTTCTCTGGGAGCCGATCAACCTGCGTCAGGAGAAGCTCACCCCCCATCCCGAGGTTGATCAGAAGGGATCCCTGACTCGTCTCCGTGCGCAGCCACTTGCCGTGGTAACTCGTTGATCCGATCCGTGCCCCCGCCAGCACGCTGCAAAACAGCTCAGGCTCGACGTTCAAGCACTTCGGTTGTCGAACCTCGATGGAACGGATGACACGCCCGCGAAGGTGCTCGTCCATCTCCAAGGCACGGCAGTGAATCTCAGGGAGTTCCGGCATATCGTCCTCCAGCCACAACGATCACGCTATCGTAGCGGATTCTCGACGCTCTCACATTCCGCAGGCTCCAGCAAGGTACTCCCTTGGCAAATGCTGTATCTTCCGTAGAGCCGGACAACGAGTTATCCTCTTCCTGGAGGCTTCCTATGGCGATTTCAGAGGCAGATGACGCACTGCTTGGCGAGTGCGTGGTGGAAACGTTCCGCGCATCCGGCCCGGGCGGCCAACATGTCAACACGCGCGACACCGCGGTGCGACTGCGCCATCTCCCTACGGGGATTGTCGTCACCTGTCAACAGGAGCGCAGCCAGCTGCGCAACAAACAGCTGGCCATCAAGGAGCTCCGCGCCCGCCTTGAGGCACTTCACCGCCCCCGGAAGAAGCGCATCCGCACGACCGCACCGCGACGTGTGCGCGCGCTGAATCGAGAACAGAAGACCTTGCGAAGTCGAAGAAAGTCGTCTCGCAAGCGTCCTCCTGTGCCCGATGATCGCTGATGCGCTGACAAGCTACTGAGCCCCGGTCGGCTTGACACATCACCCGATACTCTCGATCGTTGCTTCGGATTCATTCACATGCACTCTCGGTTGCTTGCGCGTCCGAAAAGAGTGCAGCGTCGTGTTTGAGGCACTGAGGAACCTCGCTTTTCGCCAGTCGATTTCTCGGTTTGGGGCTGTGTTTCTTCGGGTAACGCATTTACAAGGTCTCTGGTTTCGCGCTCCGATTCCTCGCAGGATTCCTGGTTAACTATCCCCTGGTTGCGCGCTCCGTTCACCGCCGCAGCACGTCTTCTTGGGGCCTGATGCTTGGGCTTCTGGTCGGCATGCGGTTCCGCGCAATGCTGAAGCTTGGCGTCCTCATCGTCGAAGCGGGGACCTTCGGTTTGATCGGGAGCTTCCTTGGTAAGCGGTTCCCAGGGCTTGGCGCCGCGCTGGCAGGTGGTGGAATCGCAGCCTTGCTCCCGAAGCCGTTTGATTTCGTTGGCACTCCGTTCTCGCGCACGCACCGCAGTGATCGCAAGCTGGAGTCTCACACCAGATCCGCAAGCCACGGCGTTCCTAATACGAGACCTGTTGCTCGCCGCACGGTTGAGCTTGGCAAAGACGGCAGGACCACTCCTTGGTCAACTTTCGTCCTTGGCAGCGCGCGTGTTGTCGTTCAGTACTCGATGACGCGCCAACCTATCAGGAGTGCGACAGCAGACGTCAGACCGTTCTTCGAACGCGCGAACCCTTGGCACACACTCATCCTCCTCGAGTGTCTGACGAGACAGGCGCGGAATGCCCGCATCTCAGGCCCCTACGGATGCAACACACCGTTCCATGCCGCAAACTCCAGACATCGCTGCAAGACCAGGGAGTAACACATTCGCTCCTTCGAACGGGCCGCTTCTTGGGGTCCCCTGCACCCATACCCCCCCTGAAGGAACAGCTTCGGAACGCGGATCGAATCCACCGCAAGTCTCCCCGATTGGTCAGGATGCGTGGCCGGGCAATTCGCCGGATGCGCTACCCGAGATGCTTCGCATGACGTGCAGCCATTGCACGCACCGAGTTGTGCTGGATCGTATCGCAGCTTGGGGACGTGTACTGGAAGTGGATTGCGCCGCCCAGGCTTGCGTCATCGACGCGAGCGGACGGATGATGCTCGCGCAATCGCCATGGGTGAACAGGTGTTCCCTGGCTAGATTGCCGACCCGCGCGCTGCGCGGCACCTTAGTACGGTGTCAGCCTACTCACGTTCACCAGCAATGCAGACGAACCGTTGGGACGTGCGTTGCTTGTGTCTGACGCAGCCATGCGGCGCTTGGGTGGATTGACAGATGCATCACAACGGGCATTGGGCATCGATCCTCCTGTGTGGCCAGTATGGCCTCCTACCGCACCGAATACGACGTCCTGACAATCGATTACTGAGCCTCCGTTGCCAAGCCTGATATGCCGGTATACTGCAGCCATGCAGGCAAGAGTACTTCTCATCGACAACGCGATCCATCGGTTTCTGTTCAGGCCGTCTTGGCACTGGAAGGCACACCTGAAAGGCGTTCTCACAGAGACCGTGAATCTACCATCCGCGAAGCAGGTACCGGATCTTCACGATTTCACACACATCATTCTCACAGGATCCGAAGCTTCGATCCTGAATCCGGAACCTTGGTTTCAGACGGAGGCCGCATTGATCCGCGAAGCCGTCGCCAAAGGCATCCCAGTGCTCGGATCCTGTTTCGGCCATCAGATGCTCGTGTGGGCGCTCTCCGGTCCGGAGTACGTTGCTGTATCCGATCCCCCGGAGGTCGGATGGGCAGAAATCAAGATGGAAGTGCACGATCCGCTCTTCTCGGACCTGCCTAATCCGTGGCACACCTTCGTCTACCACTTCGATGAAGTCGCAGATCCCCCTCCGCCATGGCTGCGGCTCGGTCGAACCCAACACTGCAATACCCATGTTCTTCGGTATGGTGAAACCCCCGTCTGGGGCATTCAGGCGCATCCGGAAATCTCGTCGCGCAAGGCGAAGCTCTTCATCCGAGCGACGCTGCTGATGGGGCGGAAACCTGTTCGACACATGCTCAAGGCGCTACGAGAGGTTCCTCCGCCCAATGACGTTGCCCAGCATATCGTGACACGTTTTCTCTCTGTGGCGATCGCTTAGGCCAGACGTTCACCGCTGCTGGACGTGCGAAGCCTCGATGCCGAGAAGCCAACTGCCGCAAGCACGCCGATCCCCGCGATGATCCCCCAGAGGAGCACTGGCTGTTGCGCAAGATGATCGAACAGCACACCTCCGAGGAAGGGACCCAGCGACCAACCCAATGCTTCGGCCAAACCGTAGAATCCCATGTACCGCCCTACCCTCCGCGCAGGCGCCATGTTGGCGACCGCAGCCATTGACGTTGGAGAGAAGATGACTTCTCCGACTGTGATGAGCAACATGGATCCGATCAGCAAGCCGAAGCCCGGAACCAACCCGACGGTGAAGTAGCCGATCGCGTAGCCCAGGCAACCCAGCACCAGACCCTTTCGGATTCCGACACGACCGGCAAGCCAAGCCGCCGGCCATTGTAGCACCACCACCGCGATCCCATTGACGGTGAACAACCATCCAAGCTGTGACTCCGCGATGCCAATCGACTGGGTGGAAAAGACGGCAAGGGTGCTCGCGAATTGCCCCATCACCACAAACAGCAGCATGCTCCAGCCGCAGAAGGCGAGAAACGGGAGATCCTTGCCGACATCCAACACGCGCTTCAACGCGAACCGTTCGGTTTCCGACGTTTGGATCGATTCGCGGACGAGCAACATCACCAGCGTGAAGCCAATCAGGCTTGCGCACGTCGTCAGTACGAACAGCGAGGCGTACGAGATAGAGACAAGAAAGCCACCGAGAGCAGGTCCAATTGCCCAACCGGCGTTCGATCCAATCCGAAAAAGGGCGTAGGCTTCCACGCGGTCTTCCGAACGGACGACATCCGAAACCATGGCCATCAGCCCTGGACGAACCGCGCCTCCAGCCAGTCGAATCAACAGGAACACCACGCCAATCGCCCAGACCGACCATCGGAAGTGAATCCCAACCGCCATGACTGCAAAGACGAGCACACGCGCGACCATTCCGGCCAACAGCAGCGGCCGCCTCCCCACTCGATCGGCAATCTCACCGCCGAGGATGCGGCCGCCGGATGCCACCAGTGCAGACACCAGCATGATCACGCCGACAACCGTCATCGGCGCGCCCAACTGCGTATGCAGGTACAGGCTGACAAACGGCATCGCTGCTCCGAATCCGACAGCGACAATCAACTGAATCAGCAGAAGCGTCCAGAATCGCCGATCGTACTTGCGGAAAACGTCAAGCTTCCTTCGTGCGGATCCCACTCGCGACCCCCATTTGCCCGATGTCCAGCTCCCGTTTCGGCCCCCAGGACCTGTTATGGCGAGCGCTTCACGTACCCGATCTGCTGGAGCAAGTCCAAGGCGCGCTCGATGTCATTCCGCGCGAAGTTCCGCCCGAAGTCGAGCGTGAGTCGCGCCACCATCTCCTCCAGCGTGCGCGACCCGTTGGCGAGATTCGCCAACACCTGAGGCGGTGCGCCATGATGCGAAAACAGCTTCGCTTCGAGAAAGTCCTGATCTTCTTTGGACAGGTCCTGCAACGCTGCGTACCGAACCGGTCCCTTCATCGCACGGACGAATCTCCCTCCATCGGCACCCGGGCGTGGTGACCCATCCCTCGCCTCATCAACCAATGCAGCATGCAACGCCACGAGCACACGGAGATGGGCATCCGGCTGCCATGCACCATCGGAAAATGCAGCCAGCGACTGCGCACGTTCCGTCTCCATTGCAAGCGCCTCATCGAGCAGCAATCGCCCGCCGCCGTCGTGCGCCGAACGTGCAAGCGCACTTGCCTCGACAAGTACCCTTAAGCTGTATCGGGCAAGCCACTCCGAGAGGAGTTCCGGCTCCTCGTTTCCCCATGATGGCAACAAGGCAATCAGCGCACTCAGGATTCCAACATGCATCAGCCGTGTGGGATCCACCTTTTCCAGCGTGTCAAGATCGGTGTGCCAATAAGGATCGTCATGTCCAAACATCACGGACGGGACATCGACAGGAGGAGCCTGGAATACCAGGTGATCGCTCCCCCCGCTCGGCGCATCGAGGATCCAGTGCAGTACGCGCTGCGACCCCTGCCGCGCCGTCAGCCGGTGACTGGAAATGGTCTCGAGAATTGGCTCGAAGCACGCATTCACGAATACGGGATGTGTACTCGGAATGCGGAAGACGCGAAGCGGCTCACCGATAAGTTCCGGCGATTGTCCGACCATGTCCAAGTTGATGGACACAAGCGTGCGCTTCAGTTTTGCCGCGTTCGCGGCCGCCCAAGGAATCGCCCCGTTGAATTCCGGCACCCAGATCATCCGCACGGTGTTCTCCAGCCGTCCCTCTTTCGAGAGCTTCGCAAGCACCCTGGCAATCTCCACAAGTAGCCCACTACCCGATGCATTGTCGTTGGCGGACTGTGCGGGATGGCAGAGATGGGCACACAGCAGTGTTTCCTGAGCCGCTGCATTCGATCCGGGGATCGCGGCTTCGAGCACTTGCATCGGATGGTCTATGAACGCCGCGTCCACCGTTCCTTCGACCCGAACCGCCCCCTTTTCCAGCGCAGCAAGCAACCGTTCCCCTTGCCTACGTGAGATCGAGAAGCCCATCGGAAGCCACGGAATCTGCGCGGCCTCCGGGAACAAGCCGCCATACTGTACGAGATCGTGTGAAGGAGCTGCTCGCTCGCTCTCCGGATAGATGATGAGGCCCGCAACCCCGGTCTCCGAAAGGAATTTCAGCATGGATGCCGGGCGACCCGTGCTCAGCACGAACTTGCCTTTCAGGTCTTGCCCGGTGAAGCACGCTTCGGTGTCGCCTTTCCCGATGTGAACGAGCTCGCCTGAGGCCCGGCCAGGCGCTGACTGCCCAAGGATCGACTGCGGGATCCGGGCGTATTCGCCAAGCAGCGCTTCCATGGGTTCGAGCACGCGCAACGAGCCGGAACGGATACGCCATCCTGGAGGTGCGATCCACCCGAAAGTTTCCGTGACACCATCCGCGACGAATTCTTGAACCTCATGTTCCACCCCGATGTTCCCAAGTACACTCCGGATGTGCTTTGCAGCATCGTCGTACCCGGGCGATGCTTGAATGCGATGGAAGCGCGCGATCGACGACACTTCGGCCTTGGCTCGGATGCCGGAGAGTTCGTCTGCAAGAAAGGCGAGCAATGCTTCGAGTTTCATCGGACCACCTCAAGGGTGATTCTATCGCAGACCTTCCAGCGCTTCGATGATCAAGAACAGCGGACCGCCGCTCGTTCGGCCATGCAGGCGGCGAAGCCGTCGGATACAGTTTGAAGCGACTCAGCCTGTCTGCATCCTAGGAGGACTCATGCCGAGAATCATCGACCTATCTCAGCAGCTCACACCATCCAGTCTCGCCTATCCTGGCACTCAGCCGATCTATCAAGTGAAACAGCTCGACATTGGAGATCCTGATGCACGGGTATCCCGATTTACGACGTTCGATCTTCATGGCGGGACGCACATGGATGCCCCGCTTCACTTCGATCCCCAAGGAACCTCGATTGATGAAGTTGCGCTACAGACGATTCCCCTTCTCGTCGTGGAGGTAGAGGGGCAGGTTGTGAATCAGGAGAGCGTACCCCGTGACTGTGCAGGGATGGCCGTGCTGTTCTCAACCGGATGGCACCGCCACGCAGGCACGGCAAACTACTACAAAGGGTTCCCGTACATTTCGCCAGACGCTGCAAGAGCACTTGTCGCTGCAAGTGTCGGCTTGGTAGGCATCGACAGTCCGAGTGTCGATGGACTCGAAAGCTCAACCTACACAACCCACAAGGTGCTTTGCGGTGCCGGCATCCCAATCGTCGAAGGACTCGTGCACCTCGATCGATTGCGCAATCTCGAAGGAGACATTCGCTTTGCCGCTTTCCCACTCGCGCTCCAAGGTTTGGAGGCCTCTCCCGTTCGCGCGGTCGCCATGCTGATGGATCGCTAGGGGTGTAGCAGCAGCCCGCGGGCAACAGGACCGCTAGCTATTCCTCTGACTTCGGGTGGAAGCGCTCGATCAGAAGGATGCGGCTGCGGCAAACTCGCAGATTCCGGCACCTCCCCGTAGAATGCTTCCATCAAGGGGGAACCGATGAAAGTACTTGTGTTGGGCGCAGGGCGCGTCGGCAGTGCAATGGCCATTGACCTGTCAAAGGACACAGATTTCGAGGTCCATACGGCAGATCGGGATTCGGTTCAGCTGGAGCGCCTCTCGTCGAGCCACGGGATTCCCGGAGAGCGCGTCGACTTCTCGCTGCCGAGCACGGTGACTCGTGCCGTGGCATCCTATGACCTCGTGATCAGCGCAGTTCCTGGATTCTTGGGCTACCGCACGCTGCAAGCCGTGATCGAGGCCGGAAAGCCGGTCGTTGACATTGCCTTCTTCCCCGAGAACCCCTTTGGGTTGAATGCCCTGGCCGAGGAACGTGGGGTTGTGGCCATTGTGGACTGTGGCGTCGCTCCAGGCATGAGCAATCTGCTGACAGGCCATGCCCATCGGCAACTCGACACCACCGATACCGTCGAAATCTACGTGGGTGGATTGCCAGCGATTCGCGAATGGCCGATGGAGTACAAGGCCGTCTTTTCTCCGATCGATGTCATCGAGGAGTACACGCGGGCGGCGCGCTTCGTCGAGAACGGCGCTGTCATCACCAAACCCGCACTCACTGAACTCGAGCGGCTCGACTTCCCGGGAATTGGCACTTTGGAGGCCTTCAATACCGATGGACTGCGCACACTCATCGATACCATCGATGCCCCTTCGATGAAGGAGAAGACGCTACGCTACCCCGGGCATGTCGAGAAGATGCAATTCCTGCGTACTGCCGGTTTCTTCTCCGAGGTTCCGGTCGATGTAGCGGGCCAGGAAGTTCGCCCGATTGATCTCACGACTGCGTTGCTCTTCCCCATGTGGCAGCTCAAGCACGGCGAGGAGGACCTAACGGTGATGCGCATTGTCGTCGTCGGGCAAAGATCCGGATCGTGCATCCGCTACACCTACGATCTGTTCGACCGGTACGATCCAGCAACCGGCACAACCTCCATGGCTCGTACCACAGGCTACACGGCGACTGTCGTTGCCAGGCTCTTGCGAGACGGCCATTACGAGGAACCGGGTGTGCATCCGCCGGAACACCTCTCGCAATATCCCAAGAATGTTACGTACATCCTCAGCGGGCTTCGCGAGCGCGGCATTGTATACCACGAGACCATCGAAGAGCTATCCTACTAGGAGCGCCATGCAGACATTCCTACTCAACGACTGCGATGCACATCTCTTCTTCCACGACTTGCCAGGGCGAGACCCCACCTTGGTTATGTTACACGGCCTCGGGTCGTCTGCGTCCTCCTGGTTCCCTCGGGCTGCAACCCACCCTCGGCTCAAGGCACATCGCGCAATCCTCATCGATCTCCTGGGATTCGGGTACAGCGATCGTCCACAGGACTACGACTACTCCATGGAATCGCAGGCATCCAATGTTTCCCAATTGCTCGATCATCTTGGCCTTGGCAACTGCGTGCTCATCGGCCACAGCATGGGTGGATCAATCGCAATCCTGCTCGCGGATGCCAGACCCGATCTTGTCTCGCATCTCGTAGTCGCAGAAGGGAACCTCGATCCAGGACCTGGCTTCGTGAGCGGAAGAATCGTGGCGGTTCCCGAACCGCAGTTCGTGTCCGAGAAGTACAGGCAGTTTCGAGAACAGATGCGCGTTGCCGGGTATCACGACTACGCCAGCACCGTCCGCGCCTCCGATCCGCTGGGCTTGTACCGGAGTGCCACCTCGCTAATTGAGGAACGTCGCCCAAGCTATCGTGAGCGCTTCTATCGTGCGCCGATGCCACACACCTACGTTTTCGGAGCGCGCACACTCCCCGACCCAGATGAACAGGTGCTCCGTGATGAAGGTATCGATGTGCGAATCGTCCCTGGGGCAGGTCACGACATGATGACGGACAACCCCGATGGGTTTGCCAACGCCATCGCGGACGCCATCGCGCCGCGTTAGGGCAACGCAGCAGACTGCATATGGCTTGCCGATCCGCTGTTCCCCGACTACTATGCCCGCGAGAAGCCGTTCTCACGGGAGGTCTATTGATGAGGAGATCTTGCGCAACCGCGCTCGCCGTTTTGCTGTGCGCCATTACTGCACCGTTAGCTCACTCGCAAGTGCAACCTGTCGACACTGCGTATGACATCGAAATCGCGCTGGACCCGGAACTACACACAATTTCCGGCACCCAACACGTCACCTACGCAAACCAAACCGGCAAGCCTGTAACCACGCTGCACTTCGCGCTTCTCGCCAATTGGGGTACACAGCCGAATCCCTTCCTCCATCCAGCGGTTCTGGACGAGCAATACGTCCGAGGCTTCGACCCAACCTACACACGAATCCATTCCGTGTGCAACGCGGATGGAGAGCCTCTGTCCTACACAATGGATGCGCTTCCTCCGTTCATGCAGACCTACTCGCTCGAGAATGGCGTGCTCTCAATCCAACTCCCTAGCGGACTGGCAGCAGATGCAACTGCAGTCATCATCATCGAGTTCGAGACCAAGTTCGCCGAGGCGTACACCGGAGACCAAGCCGTGCTCGATCGCAACTACGTGTGGCGTTTCGGCTGGAACCCCGTCTTGGTCGGCGAATCTGCAGTAGCTGGGCGATTCGAGCTGCCTGCCGCGACGTACACAGTGGAATTCTCTCTTCCTGACGAATACGTGGTGCTCGCAGGCGCGGATCGGCAAGAGATGCTTTCCGTCGAAAATGGAACCCAAACCGTGCGACTTAGCAATGAACGACCCGTGCGATCGATCCCGCTGGTGTTCGGACCCTCCTTTGAGATCGTCCGCGGAGAATGGGAGGGCGTGGAGATCGTCTCCGCGACACTCGACGGAGGAGAGAGCTTCGCGAGAATCGCGCTGACGCACATCGAGGAGTTGCTCGAAAGCTATGCCAATGCATATGGGCGGCTTCCCAATCGCCGCATCCTCGTCGTAGAGAACCCGTCTCCCGGGTTCTTTGGAATGGCAGCGGACGGCATCGTTCTCGTCGGCTCCAGCGTCGTGCGCATGCGAAACATGCCGGCGCTTGACGCGTATGCCCGTGTAGGCGAATACCTGTTGGCACACGAACTCGCGCATCTGTATTGGGGAATCGGCATCGGCACCGATTTCAATGCGGAGAATTGGATCTCCGAGGGGTTTGCAGAATACCTGTCCATCACGTACTTCGAGCGCAAGTACGGCGGCTTCAATCCCAATCTGCTTGTGCATTTGCAGCCTGGTCTTTCCGAGGACCTGCTTGCAACCTCATTCGGGTATCTCAATCTGCGCCAGCATCTTTCCGAGTCGCAGTACATCGCGTTGCTGCTCCTCGGATTTGACGAACCAATTATCCAGCCAATGTCAGAGAGCGAATACTTGAATGGCCTGGTCGCGCGAACGTACAACAAGGGGTATCTCGTGCTTCGTTCGCTGGCATCGATCCTCGGCGAAGAGACAATGGATGAGGTCCTTGCCAGCGCACACGAAAGCTGGCAAGGAACACTCGTCTCAACGGCTGGCTTTCAAACGTTGGTGGAATCGGTCTCCGATCTGGATCTGTCAAGGTTCTTTGAACACTGGCTCTACGGGATCGATCGTTTCGACCCGAGTCTTGGTGGGTTCGAGTCCCAGCGAACTGCGGAGGGATACTCGACAACCGTGCAGCTGGCCGGGGAAGGCGATCTCTTTCCCCTTGAGATCGAGGCAATACTCGAAGACGGCTCAACCTACCGGACGACCTTGGAACCCGGTTGCTGTAGCACGCAACTCCCACCCATTGCGACCGATTCCCGCATCGTCTCCGTACACCTGGATCCAGGCGAACGGCTTCCGGATGCAAACCGCTTCAACAACCACTGGCCTCGCCGTGTCCTCATCGATCATCCGTTCCGCAACACGGATGCCGAGGAAATCGGAAAGCCTCTCGATGCCTATGTCCTCGAGCTCTTGCCGTTCGGGATTGCCGGCAGCTTCCGCAGTGAGCACCAATGGTCGCTCATGGCGCTTCCGCACATCGATCCGGACGCAAACATGGACCGTCTCGACGATCTCCCGCAAACACTCGATCTCATCGGCACGTTTGCCACGTTCATCAGCCGAGCGCTGCAGCTGCACGCATCCCTACGCATCGAGGATCTGGACCCTGCAACTGGAGATGGAACGCTTGATACGTTTGCGCATGTTCAGCGCTCGATGTACACGAATCCCGAAATCGGTGCAGCCGGCGTCTATTGGGATCCAACCGGCGCCGTGTCCCTCGGATTCGGGTTGAAAGGAACAACCCTTGCGCCCATCCCCTATCTGGAGCTGTCCGCATCCTACGTACCGCTCCTGACACATTCCCTCGCAACACAGGTCGAGATCAGATTGGGGATCCCCGGTTTCGGATCGGAGCCTTTCGGGAGCGTGGAAGTCTCGGCAGAAAAGCGATTCCGCTTGGGACACTTGTTGTATCTCGACCTAGGCATGTTCGTCGCGGAGACATTGTTCGAGGATCTTCCCAACGAGTTCCTCTTCTCTATGGATCGCTTGCACACGTTTTCGTACCTCCCCATGGGTCATCATCAGCAATTCGGCGACATCGAACTCACCCTGCCCCCGCTTGTACGGAACGCCGGCTATGCAATCCTGAACCTCACACGTCTAGACACGATCACCCCATCGTTCTTTGCTCGTGGAGGGAGAACGCAAGCCAACTGCGTCGAAGTCTGCGAACCGGGAATTCGGGTCGAGGCCGGCGTAGCCGTTGCGTTCCGATTCCCGCTGTTCCTCGGGACGGCAATCGAGCTTCGTCTTGGGGTCGCGCAACCACTGATCGGCATGGATGGAGAGCTGACGCCTTTCGTGGAGTTCGGCTCGCCGTTCGGTGCGAACTAGCTACCGTTCTCCTCAAACAGCTCCGGGCGCTGTTCAAGCAGCTCGATGCATGCCTCGGCAACGGATCGGTCCAGCGATACACCAGCCATACTGCGCACTTCCTCAGCAGTCGCAGCCGTGCTGAACGCCGGACGATACGGTCGATGTGATGTCATGGCATCGACGACATCGGCGACCGCCAGGATTCGCGCCTCGGTGCGAATGGCATCGCCCGACAATCCTCTGGGATAGCCCGAGCCGTCTATCCGTTCGTGATGCTGCAGTACGATCTCATCGATCGGCCAAGGGAAGGAAATCCCCTGAAGCACCTCATGCGCTGCAACCACATGCGCCTCTACGATCATTCGCTGTGCTGCACTTAGCGCTGACGGCTTGCTGAGAATCTCCGCTGGGATCATGATCTTCCCGATGTCGTGGATGTTGGCTGCAAGCTCGACGGCACGGACCTGATCCGTTGGCAAGCTGAGCTTTCGACAGATTTCCACCGCAACTCGTGCAACACCGTATTGATGCAAGCTCGTGTACGGATCGCGAAGGTCGATCGCCTTTGCCAGCGCTCGGATCACGCCCTCATACGTTTCTTGCGACTCCCTTACGAGGTTACGGTTCTCCATGGCAACCGCTGTAACATTCGCAAGTCCTGCGAGAATTTCCGCTTCCGATTCCGTAAATGCAGATGGATCGTTCGACTGGACTTGCATGACGCCGACAACCTGCCCTCGCACTTTCATCGGGACCAAAACAGCGGATTGCGGCAGATCGGATACATCCCCGCGATCAAGCTTCTGAATCGCCGCCCCTGGGCGTGCCACACGATAGCGAGTCTTGGTGTTCGGCGGTACAGTGTGGTAGTCCCCCACAATCATCCGTTCGCCGGTACGGTACACCTCGCTCTGCATTCCCATTCCGGGCTCCTCCAGCGGAATCGGAGGCAGCGTTGAAGGATCCTGCTCCTCTTCTTGAAAGACGACGTAATCGGCGTGGATCATCCCCTCAACAACACCGAGCCGTGACACGACAAATGCCTCAGCATCCATAAGCTCGCGCACACGCTGATACACCATGCGGTAGATGTCCAGGAGATTGCCCGCGCTGCCAAATCCAATCGCCAGTTCAGCAATCGCAGTCTGTGTGCGTAACAGCTGCTCAATCTGCCGCTCTGACTGCTTGCGACCCGTGATGTCCCTTACCGAGACGACAAGCCCTTCGATGCGCCCGCCAACGAGCCTGGGTACCACTCGCGATTCGTGGATCGCCATCGAGCCGTCAGATGCGATGGACTCCGTTTCATAGTCCTCCGCATGGCCGTTTGCGCGAACGCTCTCCAGGATGCTTCGGATCCGCTCTCGATCTTTCTCGAGCGCGAGCGCGCACAGATGCTCGCCAATGAGCTGCTCCACGCGACGTCCGGCCAATGGCGAATTCGCATACTCGATTCGCAGGTCGAGATCGAGCAGGAAGATGTGATCCGGACTCCCTTCCGCCAGCGCTCGCCAACGCGCCTCGGATGCGACAAGCTCAGCCTCCGTTCGCTTCGCCGCGGACACATCTCTGAGAATGATGCCTAAATTCTCGCCGACCTTGAACGCATGGATAGTAAACCAGTTGCCCTTCGTGTTCTCTTGCGAAGCGTACCGTTCAATCACGTAGCTTTCGCCGGTCTTCAGGACGTTCTTGTAGCGTTCATACCGTTCGGACTTCGCCGCATTCGGCGCAATTTCCTCGAGCAGCCTCCCAAGGAGCTCCTCTCGGGACCGGTCGAACATTCGCGCACCGCTTTCGTTCACGTAGAGCAGTCGAAGCTCGGGATCGAACAGCACGAACCCTTCTTCTGCCGCTTCCATGAACGCCATGCGCAGCTCTTCACTCTCCCGAAGATTCTGTTCGGCGGCCGTGCGCTTGCCAAGGTCGAAAAAGATGCACTGGGTACGCTTGAGATTGCCGTTCTCGTCTCGGATCGTGTTTCCATAGAATGACACTTTCAGCGTCGTGCCATCCTTGCGAACCATCGTCCAGACGATTCCCCGGACATTGCCCCGTTCGGCGAACTCAGCGAATCGTTCCTCAAACAAGGACCGCTCATCGCTGACAATGAAGTCACAGAAGGATCGCCCCAGAACCTCGTGCCGCTCGTATCCCATCTCCTCTTGCCAAGCTCGGTTGACATTGATGAAGCGGGCCTCGTGATCCAGCACCTGAAACGGAAGCGGCGCATCCTCAAACAGCGTGCGAAAGAACTGTGTCTCCTGCGGCACCAGTTACCTCCATGTTCCCCCGCCATACTAGTCGAATTCCTTGGATGATCGAAATGGGCGATCTCCATTGTGGCTCCGTCTGCTGATGGCTAACATATCGCCCGATATGACACGCATCCCGGAACACTCCAAGCGCACCGCGTTGCTCTTCATCGGACATCTCGTCAATGACGGCTTCGCCAGCTTTCTTGCCCCCTTGCTACCGATGCTCATCGAGCGTCTCGACCTCTCGCTGGCCATGGCGGGACTCCTCGGGACAACGAGGATTCTGATGAACTCTCTCATGCAACCGGGTTTGGGGCACCTCGTCGACCGTGTCCAACGGCCGGGCCTTGTGGTGATCGGCCCGATTCTCACGATTGCCGCCATGTCACTCATCGGTAGAGCATCCAGCTACGTGATGTTGATTGGTGTGATGCTGGTTGCTGGATTGGGTACCGCGCTCTTTCATCCAGCCGCAGCTGCGCTGGTTGCCGCTGGCGATCACAAGCGGCGTGGCCTGATGATGGCGTTCTTCTCGTCTGGAGGAACGTTCGGAGGCGCGCTCGCCCCTATTGTGATTGTCGCCTATACGCAAGCGTTCGATCTCGACAGGACGCTGTGGTTGATGGTTCCCGGTTTGCTGCTCGTCTTGGCGTTCGCTTGGCCGCTCCGCAAGGTTCTTCCACAATCGGAGCGTAGGACCCACAAGCGGTTCCGGTTGCGTCACCTCCCACGACGATTCTTCCTGCTTTGGCTTGTGATCGTCCTGCGCGCAATCAGCGCAACCGCATTTGCCGGCTTCATGGCCGTGATGGTCACACAGCGCGGGGGATCTTCGCTTGCCGGCGGCGCGGCAATCAGTGCTTTCTTGCTCGCGGGGGCAATCGGTAGCTTCTTCGCAGGCAACCTTTCCGATCGATGGGGGCGTAGAACGATCCTGTTCGGCTCGATGATCCTCGCCACGCCCTTGTATCTGCTCTTCCTTCACGGCCCGTCGCTTTGGATGTTGCCCGTCATCGGTGCCGCCGGGTTGTTCGCCTTGTCCGCAACGCCCGTAGGTGTCGTCGCAGCCCAGGAATGCCTGCCTGGCCGCACAGGACTCGTGAGCGGCCTCGTTATGGGACTTGCCTGGGGAATGGGGGGGCTTGCCCTAACACCCATCGGTTGGCTCTCGGATCAACTCGGACTCATCCGCGTCATGAGTGGGGTCTCGTTGCTGCCGTTGCTGGGAGCGCTGCTCATTCTGCTATACCGCGAGGAGCGTTCGAGTTCCGAACCTCCTAGCTAGCTGCGGAACGGCGCCGTGTTCCGCGAGATTCTCTGCTCCCGAATGCCGCTGGCATCTGTCTTTTCGCTCCTAGGTCTTGACAGGCCGTTGGATTCCCGCTACAGTGGCGCCAACATGAACGAAGTACGAAGTTGCGATCTCAGTCAGACGACCGCCAGCTTCGGCTTCTATTGGTATTGGACACGAGTCTGACATGACAGCGTAGCGCATAGATCGCGCAAACGTACGTGTCAGGCAGAAGACTGCGGAGATTCCGCGGTCTTTTTCTTTGGGTCAGGGAGGTGTGTAGGAATCTGGACGAAGTGGAAAAGGTCCCGCTCGCGAACGTGGATTGGTGCCATCTCGCGAGCGGGGGCAGCCCACCGGATCGAAGAGATCCGGCAAGACTGATCCTTGCGGATAAGGCAAGGATACACCCTAAGGAGCAGAAGTGAAACTACGAAACCTGGTGATTCTTGTTGCACTATTGGTGGCGGCCACATCGGTGATTGCTGCTGGAGTTCCTCTGAAGATCGGAATTTGTAAGATCGTAGAGCATCCGGCACTTGATGCTGTGGAACAGGGGACGATCGACGCGCTGTCCGCGGCTGGCTACGAACGAGATGTGGATGTCGAATACATCTTGTCCAGCGCCCAGAACGACTTCGCGACCGCGATCGCCATCGCACAGAACTTCCAAGCACAGGATGTGGACCTAGTTGTTGCCATTGCCACGCCAACAGCTCAAGCAGCGGTTGAGGTTTTCCGCGACACCGAGACGCCGGTCATCTACGCTGCGGTCACGGATCCTGTCGGTGCCGAGCTCGTGCCCCATGCGACAGATCCTCGTGAGAACGGAAACGTGACCGGAGTCTCTGACATGATTCCCGTCGCTGCGCACCTGCTGTTGCTGCAGGACCTTTCGCCGAACATCACCCGGGTTGGGATGGTTTACAACCCGGGTGAGGCGAACTCCGTCATTCTTACCGACATGGCAATCGCAGCCTCGGCGGATCTTGGCATCGAGATTGTCACTGCCAGCGCAGATACGACCGCCAATGTCCCGCTCGCAGCACAATCGCTGATCGGCCGCGTCGATGCCTTCTATGCAACCACTGACAACACCGTTGTCTCAGCCATCGATGCAGTGCTCGCTGCTTCCCAGGAAGCCGGGATCCCATTTCTGATGGCCGATCCCACGAGTATTGAGCACGCAACGCTTACCGCGGGATTCGACTACTACGAGCACGGGTTGACCGTTGGCGGGCTCGTGGCAGAAGTGCTGGGCGGCAAAGCACCGAACGAGATCCCGGTCACCTATCAGCCGAATGCCGAGGTTCAGCTCAATCTCGATCTCGCCGGCGCGATCGGCTTGGATTTCCCCGCGCGCGTGATCAAGGCAGCGACAGCTGTGTACTACGGTGGGGGTCTGTGGGGCCGGTAGGCAGAGACTGGGGAAAGGAGAACACGCGATGGTCAGTCTACTTGTGCACGCCGTAGAGCAAGGATTCGCGTACGGAATCGCAGCACTCGGGGTCTTTCTCACGTACCGGATTCTGAGGTTCCCCGACCTCACCGTGGACGGAAGCTTCGTTACAGGAGCGGCCGTCGCGTCTCTTCTCCTGATACGAACCGGAATCGACCCATTCAGTGTTCTGCTGATCGCGTTTGCCGCAGGATGCGGAGCCGGGTTGATCACCGGGTTTCTCAACACCCGTCTGGGGATCACGAATCTTCTTGCGGGAGTACTGACGATGATCATGTTGTATTCAATCAACCTGCGCATCATGGGCCGTCCGAACTTGTCGCTTCTCCGAGCGACAACGTTCGTTCGGCTTGTGTCCTCCAACCTTCCGTCGATGAAAGGTGTGGTCGTGGTCTTGCTGATCGGCGTACTCGTCCTGTTAGTGAAGCTCGGCTTGGACGCATTCCTCAAGACTGAGATTGGGTTTGCACTTCGAGCCACCGGGGATTGCGAAGAAATGATCACAGCACACGGGGTAAACACGAAGACGATGAAGCTTCTCGGACTTGCGCTTTCCAACGGACTGGTTGCAGTGTCCGGCGCACTCGTAGCGCAGTACAGCGGTTTCGCGGATGTCGGAATGGGCATTGGGACAATCGTCACAGGCTTGGCCGCTGTCATCATCGGAGGCACGCTGATTCGCTCCGCTCGGATTGGATGGATGACAACGAGTGTGTTGGTTGGCTCGCTGATCTACCGGATTGCCGTGAGCCTCGCGCTGCGATACGGCTATGTCATCGGGTTTCAGGCAAGTGATCTCAAACTTATCACTTCACTGCTGGTAGTCATCGCACTGATCGTCCCCTACCTTCGGGAGCGACGCGCGCAAGGGGTCCTGTCATGCTAACACTTCAAGCAGTTACACGCGTCTTTCAATCGGGAGCGGATCGCGTTACCGCAATCCGTGAAGTTGACTTGGGTATGAAGCAGGGTGATTTCCTGACCGTGATCGGCTCCAACGGAGCGGGGAAGAGTACGCTGCTGAACCTCGTTGCCGGCACGGTTCGTCCCACAAGCGGTCGGATCTTGTTGGACGGCCGCAATGTGTCTGCTGTGCCTGCCTACTTGCGCGCTCGTGCGGTGGGGCGAATCGTTCAGAATCCACTCGCAGGAACGGCGCCAACCATGACCGTCGCAGAGAACCTCGCAATTGCGCTCAAGCGAAAGGGTCGTGCATTGCGCGCCGCGCTTCCTCGATCCAGGCGCAACGAGTTCAGAGAACGGCTTGCGAAACTTGGCGTCGGACTTGAAGATCGAATGAACTGCCAAGCCTCATTGCTCTCCGGCGGTGAACGGCAAGCGCTTGCCGTGCTGATGGCAACGCTTGTCTCACCCCGGATTCTCCTGCTGGATGAGCACACGGCCGCGCTTGATCCACGCAACGCGCAGATGATCATGCAGCTGACGCATCGTTTCGTCGAAGAAGCACAGCTCACGACAATCATGGTGACCCACAACATGGAGCAAGCGATCCAGACCGGGAACCGGCTCATCATGATGCATGCCGGTGAGATCATCCATTCAATCGGCGGGATGGAGAAGGCCGCGGCAAGCGTAATGGACCTCGTGGCGCTATTCTCCGGACAGCGCGTCGTGGATGACGAGCTGCTGCTCGAGCGCGTTGCGCAAACACCGTTTCTTGGCTGTTGAATGCAAAAAGCGTGGCGCGCTTTCGCGCACCACGCCGTATCTAGAGAAACGTTCTTATGTTCGTTGTTCTAGAAGATGGGAGCTACGTCAAGCGCCTGCGGGCCCTTCTGGCCCTGGCCAAGCGTGAACTCGACTTTCTGGCCTTCGTTCAAGGACTTGTAGCCCTCGCCACGGATGGACGAGAAGTGCACGAACACATCTTCGCCACCTTCTCGCTCGATGAAACCAAACCCCTTGTCGTCGTTGAACCATTTCACGGTCCCGGTTAGTCGTTCGGACATCCGAACCTCTCCTTCATGCTGGAAGCTTTAGTTGAGCAGAGCACTCATGGACTACCGATACAGCTGGACTCCAAGATAGCAACTGCAGTACTACCAACAACGCGGGAAGTATACACCTACTTCTGGGCAGCGGCAAGCGAGGGGGACACGTGTCACATGGTGCAGGAATCGCGGCGATTGGCTCTCAGACAACGTTTGGAGGGTTCAGGATGTTACGGATGCTTAGCGTTCGTTTACGTCTTTCCCTTTGAATGTGACAAAAGCACTCGCCGTTGTGGCAACGCGATCCGACGAAGCCGAGAGCATCCGCGCGGGAAAGGGTACCTCCGCCAAATCCTCGAGATCGTTGAACGAGCGACACGACAGCGAAGCTACGCTCACGATAGAGAGATCGCGATACCTCAATCTTGAGCTACCCTGAGAAACACGATTCCTGGGTCTTGGCATCGACATGAGGCCCAATTCAAGTGGGTGTTGGATCTGTGCCCCCAGACGCACCGCTGCATCAAGGATCTCCTTGGCAAGAACGGGGTCGGGAGGAAGCGAACATCGCACAAGATGCATCACACCCTGCGGGAGATCGGATGTCCTTGTGCAACTGAGCTCGACTTACGCGGCACCGACGAAGGTTTCATGCGTAGCAACCATGGCAACGTCGCCGTAGCGCATCGAGATGAAGTTGCGGACCTACTTGGAGCATTCGCAGCAGGTCGATTGACCTCCAGAAGCGTGCCTGCACCGCCAAAGGCAAAGACCGACACGAAGGCGATATCGGATTTCCGCTCGATTCGAGCAAACCCCTCGCATTTCATGCTGCGATCCTCTGCTATCACGCCTCCGGCTCTCTTGCTGCGTCCAGCGGGTTCGGCACGCTCCATCGATTCCATGATGCCAAGATCCATTCCCTCATGTCACGCACCTGTGCGAGACATCCCGCGAGTGCAGTATGATCACTGCGTATGCCAAGGAGGCGCTCAATGGATTACGGGGCAAGACGGCAGAAATTGTTGACAGAGACGGCGGTTGACGGATTCTTGGTGTTTGACCTGGATCGTACCATGCCTTCGCAGATGGATCGCTCGAATATGCAGTATCTCTCCGGCTACGACGGCGAAGGAGCACTCCTCATCACGCCGGACGAGACGATCATCATGACAGACTCTCGATACTTGGAGCAAGCCGAGAACCAAGCTCCCGAGCTGAGCCTCGTGCACGCTGAGAGCAAGTACTACGACGAAATCTCCGAGACCGTAAGAAGACAAGGTCTCAAACGCATCGGCTATGCCGCCTGGCGCACAACCGACTACGTGCTCGGAAGGCTCTCATCCATCCCGGGCACCGAGTGGATTGCCTTCGAGGATCCCGTCACGGATCTCCGTGCCGTGAAAGACGAAGACGAAATCGTGGCACTGCAAGAGGCAATACGGATCGCCCAGCAAGCGCTCCAGTATCTTCAGGACACCGTGCATCCGGGAATGAACGAGATCGATATTGCAGCTACGCTCTCCGCGAAACTCAGGGATCTCGGATCGTCTCGCGTTGCGTTTGGCCCAACCGTTGCCTCCGGCCCCAACTCCGCACTGCCACACTACCGACCGTCCCTGAACCCACGCGAACTCCGACTGGGTGATTATCTGTTGATCGACTACGGGGGTGTAGTCGATGGCTACATCTCGGACATTACACGCACCTTCGTGATCGGTTCTGGCAGCGACAAACAGAAGGAGATCTATCGCATTGTGCTTGAGTCCCTGCAAGCGGGAATCGACGCAATTCGCCCCGGAATTCCTGGCGACATTCCCCACGAAGCTTCGAAGCAAGTCATCCTCGACTCGCCGTACGCGGAACACATCTTCCTTTCCCCAGTCGGGCATGGTGTAGGACTTGAGGTTCACGAACTGCCGAAGATGGGGCTGAACAGGGGAGAGATCCTGAAACCCGGCATGGTGGTGACTGTGGAGCCGGGCATCTACATTCCAGGGTTCGGCGGCGTGCGCATCGAGGACACGGTTCTCATCACCGAAGATGGATGCGAGAACCTCACGTCGTATCCAAGGGACACATTGATTGAGGTCGGGACGTAGGGGACCGAGAGCGCCGTGCATGAGTGAGCGCGACCCTTTCCGTACCCGCGTGACTGCAGCGGAGATGAGCCAGATCGATGATCTTGCGACAGCCGTCTACGCGTCATAGTTGCCGCAGATGCTGGAGAACGCCGCGGGGGCCTAGGCAGCTCTCCGCGCCTCCAACGGCCTCGTGCCAGCGGATCGACGCTCTTCGCGCTTCGGCAGCGAGTACAGCGCTTCAAGGAGCTCGTCCCAATGGGTATCCCGAAGGAAAGCGAGTCCGCTCTCCATGTACGCAGTCCGTTCGGACTCGTAGTCGTAGAAGCGCGGAAACCCAACGTTGAGGCCATGGGATTCGCGATACTCCGGATTGCCAACGACACCAAGAACGGCTTCGTCGAGTGCTTCCAACACGTCGGTCGCTCGCCCCTGCAAGCCGTCGAATCCTGTGCATAGCTTTGCGAAGTGCCCGATGTCGGCAACAACGGATTCTCCGAACGCAAGCGTTTCCTTACGCAACTCCACGATGTGCTCCTGATCCGTCTCCATTACACGACCGTTGTCTGCCGCCATCTAGGCACAAAACGGGGACGATTTCAAGGAGCACCTGCACAGGCGCAACTCCAAGCCCTGCCGGTCAACACCTTGCTGAGTTCTCCAGTCCGAGAAGCAGGATTGCGTTGCCATGAAGGCACCGACAGAGGCTTGTAGCCAGCGATAGTTCCAAGGTGCCTCGGCGATGACAGATGCCCGGAGGCCGTGTGAGATCCAGGGCGTTGGCTCGAAGTACCTTCCGTTTCACCGGACCCATGCGTGAGGTCGGATTTCCGGCTGCCAGATCTGGACTCGTAGTTCCTTCTTCAGGCTTGGGATTGCGAGATTTCCTGCAATCAGGGGTATCGAAATCGGAGTCCCAAACCTGCACAGAGACTGCTTCTGAAGGGGCCTTCGGAAGGCGTTCTCATGGCATGCACTCCAACGAGGATTCGAACTGAGCTTAGATGGGCTTCGCTAGGCCTTCCTTCTCTTCTCAGCGTACTTTGCGCCTCCACGCTTGACATTCGGCAACCTTTTGTATACTCTGTAACTGTATGATCTAGATATTCACAGAGATATGGTGAAGCGACATGCCGAGACCATTCACGGAGACAGAGAGAGAGACGATTCGGGCCAAGCTGATGAAAGCAGGGCGCGCATGCTTCCTTCGTTATGGACTGAAGAAGACTACGATCGAGGATTTGACGCGCCCGGCAGGCATCGCGAAGGCAAGTTTCTACTTGTTCTTCGATTCCAAGGAGAAGCTCTTCCTGGAGGTCTTCCTGCTTGAGCTTCCCGCGATGATGGAGCGCATCATGGCCGCATCCTTCGGCAGCACGAAGGATACACGCGAAGCGCTGATTCGGCTGATGCGCGCGATCACTCACGAGATGGAGAGCAACCAGTTCTCCCGCATGATGTTGGACAACCCGTCTGAGTTGCGCCAATTTGCCTCATCCATTGACTACGAGGCGGTGCTTCAACAGGTCTCCGTCGCCTACATGCCCATTGTCGAGAAAATCGCCGAGGCGCAGACACGTGGCGAGATTATCGAGGGCGATCCTTTCAAATTGTCGTTCTCTCTCGGACTCGTGAAGATGCTCCCCCTCAACCGCGAGAGTCTCCCCGAGCCGCTCTACTTGGACATGGTCGAGCTCGCCCCGCGGATTATCGCTGCCGGACTAACCAATCCTTCACTCGGTGCTTATGCCTACGCCGAGAAGGATCAGGAATGCATTCAACAGGCACAGCGAAAGTCGCTGTCCACAAAGAGCAAAGGAGGTATAAGATGAGCGCAACGAGTATTCGCCTCGCGTGGCGCAATCTGTGGCGCCACACGCAACGCACGATCTTGATGATCGCCATCGTTGCGTTTGGCAGCTGCGTGATCCTTGTGATTTGGGGGATCACGGACGGCTTCCTGCGCACCATGACGGAGACTCAGATGGTCTATGACCAAGGCGATCTGCAACTGCGCGCCGCGGGGTATGCAGATGATCCGATACCCGCAAACGGCCTGACTGCGGATCAGGTCAGCGGCGCAATCGCTTTACTGAGAGACCAGCCCGTTCAAGCGTTTGCCGAGCGGCTGGAGACCTATGGGATGCTGCGAAGCTCTTACGGGTCGGACGGTATCGTGATACGTGGTCTCGATCCCGTGAAGGAGCCGCTCGTAACCAAGCTGCAGGACACTCTCGTCTCTGGTCGGTATCTCTCCAGCGCCGGAGACATCGTCATCTCCCGACGGTTGGCAGATTCCCTCGACATCCGCTTGAACGAGCGCGTCGTTGTGCTTTCCCAAGGAGATTCCGGAACGAACTCGCAAGCTTTCAAGGCTGTCGGGTTCTTCGATTCCAGCCTCATCTCCCTTGACAACACGGTATTCGTGACCCTTGGAGATGCGCATTCGCTGTCGGGATGGGCGGGCCTCACCGCAATCGCCATCAATCTCCCCAGTGGCGCATCCGCCTCGAAGCATGCCGGAGCACTAGATGAGGCGCTGAATGCTGCTGGGATTTCGGGGATCGAGGTTGCTGATTACTTCGCGCTCACTCCGCTTGCTCGAATCATGCTGCAGGGATCGGCAGTCAAGCTCATCCCGTTTGTCGTGATGATCAGCCTGATGGCCGGTTTCGGCGTGGCCAATACGGCCTTCTATTCTGTGTTGGAGCGGACACGAGAGTTCGGCGTGATGACGGCAGTCGGCATGAGTCGTCGGCTGCTGGCTCGGGTCGTATTGATGGAATCGGTTTTCGTAGCGCTCTTTGGATTCCTCGTCGGTGGCGGCATTGGCTGGGGCTGCTTGGTCTATCTGGCAACCCACGGTCTCGACTTCGGAGCTTTCCTGGGTGAGTTCGCCAGTGGCTTCGGCCTACCCACTGTCATGTATGCCAGCACTTCGGGCTGGTATTGGATGGCTGCCTTCTCGGTGGTCGTGTTCACCGCGCTCGTTGCAGCGTGGTATCCGGCACGCCGTGCCAATCGACTGGAGCCAGTCACGGCCATTCGTGAGGGCTAGAAAGGATCCGACATGAAACGAATACGAAATGCATTGGCTTTCCTCATGCTTCTGTCAGCGGTCGCTGTATCTGCGCAAACGCAGACCGAGTCGATGTCCGCCGCGGAGATCCTCGACCAGGTCAACTCCGCGTGGCAGGGTGATAGTTTCCACGCCATCCTCGCGCTCGACATTGTGCTCGGCGGACAGACAAAGTCGCACAAACTCGAGGTATGGACCCTCGGCGAAGAGCTGGCGCTGGTTCGTGTGCTTGAGCCGAAGATCGATTTGGATTCGGGGTACCTTCAGTTGGGGAACGAGTTGTGGTACTACGCGCCCGGCATCGGCGCCATCGAGCTGCCATCGATCGCCATCGGAGACGCGCTTTTCGGCGCCGGACCATCGCTGCAAGACCTCTCACACGGCACGCTATCAGAGGAATACGAAACCGTTGCCGTAGGTACGGAGAGCGGCTATTTCCTTACGCTTGTCCCGAATGAGGACGCGCCGGTCGTATATGGGAAACTCGAAATCTCGGTAACTTCCGACTACATCATCGAAGAACTCGTGTACTACGATCAGCGTGGCGATGTCCTCCAGACGGCCATATTCACGGATGTTACCGAGGAGTTCGGTCGGAAACTCGCGAAAACGATCGTAATCGAAGATGCATTCGGAGACCGCACGGTAGAGCGCATCGAGCTTGCACAGTTTGACATCGAACTCGATGCGATGTTCTTCAGCTTGGATACCTTCAAGACCTGGGGGGCTGACGAATGAAAGCAGCCATCCGGCACTTGAAGCGAGATCGTCGCCGCACGATTCTCACGCTACTTGCAGTGCTGATTCCCGTCTACTTCCTAGTGTTCATGTTCGGCTTCACCAACTCGATCATCGCGGACATGTTCGAGACCGCAACGCGGATCGACACCGGACATTTGCAGGTGCGCCACGTAAAGGAGCGCGGCATGGGTTCCGCGCTTCCCCTAGTGCGCGATGCCGACGAGGTGGTTTCGGCACTCGACGAGATCGATGGAATCGAGTGGCGGACGATGCGGTTGGATCTGCCAGCACTCGCCTCGGCAGACGATCGTTCCCAAACCGTCTTCGTACAGGGCGTGGTGCCCGAGGACGTAACTCCGATCAGCAACATCGGCAACCTCATTGTGGAAGGCTCTTACCTACGCACTGGGAGTACGGGCGCGGTCATTGGAGAGGAGCTCGCAGAGCTGCTCAATGTCGGTGTGGATGATGAATTCGTCGTGCTTGGGGCCCATCCTGAGACAGGCGTTGGTGTGCTGAAGCTGCCCGTCATCGGCATCTATGAGGCGCCAATCGCGGACATGGGCCGAACCGTCGTTCATGTGACCTTGGACACTGCACGGCAGCTGGCAAGAAGCCCACAGGCTGCGACCGCGGTCATTGCTCGCGTCAAAGGCGTGAGCAGCGTGCGAGATCTTGCCGAGATCGATGCCGTGACTGCAGCACTCAACGGGCGTCTTCCTCCGGAATTGGAGGTGGTTGACTGGCGCGATCTCGCGCCTCAAGTCAGCAGTTACTTGAACCTGCTCACCCCTGTACTCGCAATCATTGCAGCCGTCTTCTTCGGCTTGGGGGCACTGGTCGTCTTGAACACGCTGTACTTGTCAGTGATGGAACGTACGCGCGAACTTGGACTCGTTGTCTCGCTCGGGGCGTCGCGATGGCGCGTCATCCGGATGATCCTCGTTGAGGCCAGTTTGATTGCGGTCGCCGGTGCGATCTACGGAGCGTTGATCGGCGTTGGCTTGATCTGGGTGGTAGAGGCCTTGGGCGGGATTCCGCTGCCAACGGAGATGGGCGAGTTCCTTCGCGTAATCGGCCTTGAACCCACCATACACATGATGGTTCGTTGGCCACAAGTGATTGTGTCGGCTGCTGCGATGACGATCGTCGCAATCCTGGCAGCCTGGTTCCCGGCCTATCGAGCGTCCAAGCTCGAACCGGTGGAGGCGATGAAGTATGTCGAATAACGCATTGATTCAAACGATCGACCTGAAGAAGACCTATGTGACGGAAGCTTTGGAGACCCCAGCGCTTCGAGGCGTGAGTGTCGAGTTACACAAGGGTGAGTTCACGGCAGTCGCCGGCCCTTCTGGTTCCGGCAAGTCGACGCTCCTGCACTTGCTGGGTGGATTAGATCGCCCCACCGAAGGCGACATCTTGCTCGAAGGGCAAGCGATGTCAAACCTCAGCAAGGACCAACTCGCCAAGCTCCGTCTGACGAATATCGGGTTCGTGTTCCAAGCGTACAACCTGATTCCCGTGCTCACAGTACTCGAGAACACGGCCTTCGTGCTGGAATTGCAGGGCGTCCTCAAATCCGAGCGGATCCAACGCGCTCGCAAGATTCTCAACGAGCTGGGCATCGAGGAATATGCGGATCAGTATCCGAGCCGCATCTCGGGCGGGCAACAGCAGCGCGTAGCTGTCGCTCGCGCCGTGGTTGCAGAGCCCTCCATTGTGTTGGCAGATGAACCGACCGCGAATCTCGACACGGCCATGAGTCTGGATCTGATCGACCTGATGAAGCGCCTCAACTCGGATCAAGGTGCGACGTTCTTCTTCGCGACCCACGATAGCCGTTTGCTCGATCGCGTGAAGCGGTTGATCACGCTGGTGGACGGGCGCGTCTCGCATGATGAAGTGCGCGACACGCCTTCGGAGTCAGGATGATGCCTGCTGTCCTGAGGGTCAGCAGGCGATGTCTCAGTCCTTCGGGAATCATGCGAAGGTCACGAACGACTGCCTTTGCCTGTCTCGCAGGCGCTTGCGAGATTGGCGTTTGATCCTACGCATCTAGACGCCTCATGGATCACAAAGCGAGTGTAGGGATTTGCCGTTCGCTGAATTTCGACGAGCGCCGCGTGGGCTAGCCCAACCCGGCTCTTTCCTTGAGCGCTTCGACGTGCTTGTACGGCAAGCGGATTTCCCCAAGCCCCATCTTGGTTGAGTTCGGGCCGTGATCGTCGGACCCCCCTGTGATGAGGAAACCGCGCGCTTCCACCATTCGCTTCATGACCGCAGGAGCGATGGACAGTTCGCGCGATTCTCCGTACGGATAGATACTTTCGACACCATCCAGGCCTGCTTCTTTCCACCAATCCAGCATCGAGGGCCAATCCTCAACCTTCATCAGGCAGGGATGAGGAATCGACACGGCACCTCCTGCGGCTTTGAGAATGCGAAGTGCATCCTCGAACTCCGGTTTCTCGATCGCGTAATAACAGGGACACCCTTTACCGATCCACGTATCGAACGCCTCGGAGAGGGTTTTGACGACGCCAAGATCCACCAGAGCTCTGGCGAGATGTGGACGCCCTACATTGCCGTCCCCTGAGATTTCGAGCACGCGCTCCAACGTGACTTCGGGGCCGATGTGCTCCCGGCAAAGTTCGACCATTCGAGCCATCCGGGAATCTCTGGAACTGGAGAGCGGGCCGAGCAGGCTCTTCAACTCTACTGAGGTAGGATCCAGGAAGTAGCCAAGCACCTCCCCTGCAACGCCACGAAACATGGCCTTCACTTCAACACCCGTGATCACCTCGACACCGGACATCTCCTGCACGCGCACTTCGAACCGCGGGTCAATGGTGTCGTGATCGGTAATCGCGACACAATGAATCGCCGATTCCTTGGCGCGGCGAACGATATCTTCTACGGTCTGGGTTCCATCCGATGCAACCGTGTGTAGGTGCAGATCTGCGTAGGCACGTTTCGTCATGATCCAACCGCCGTTCCTGCTGCGTGCTCCGCAGCATCTACTACATGCTCGAGCAGCAACGTCGTGGTCAACGGCCCGACACCGCCGGGCACCGGACTCAATGCGGCTGCGACCGGCTCAACAGTCGCAACATCGACGTCACCAACCAGTTTTCCATCTACAACGTTCGTTCCGATGTCAATCACCACTGCACCAGGCTGGACCATGTCGCCAGTTACAGAGCCAGCACGCCCCACGGCAACGAATAGCACCTCAGCAGCGCGTGTGATCTCGGCGAGGTCTTGGGTCTTGGAATGGCAAACCGTAACCGTAGCGTTCTCAGCAAGTAGCAGCAGAGCGAGCGGACGTCCAACGACAAGACTCCGCCCAATCACGACCACGCGCTTTCCGATGAGTTCTGTCTCGGTTTCTGCAAGCGCAAGTGCCGCAGCTGCAGTGGCTGGAGGAAACGCCATTGCTCCGCTGAGCAGCTTGCCCAGGGATTCGGTTCCCGCGCCATCGACGTCTTTGGATGCGGGAAGGGCATCGCGCACAGCCCCCATGTCGATGTCCGGTGGAATCGGTGCTTCGATCATCAGAGCGGAGATTTCAGCATCCATTGTCCAAGACTTGATCTGAGCCACAATGTCCGCGGTGGTCGGCGCTTCCATACTTGTGGATACGACACCAATTCCTACCTTCTCCGCCACACGCTGTTTTGCCCGGAAGTAGGCGGCCGCGGCAAGGTCGGTTGTTGGCAAGATCACGCCCAACGTCGGTGCAATGCCTTGCTTGCGCAGCTTTGCCACACGGGTCACAAGCGCTTGCCTGCGGCTTTGAGCCAACGCCTTGCCATCAAGCCGCTTCGCCGTCACGATGCTCCTTCCAGATTCGGTCCAAGATACCATTGACAAAGCTCTTCGCTTGCTCGGTGCCGTATTTCTTGGAGAGTTCCACAGCTTCGTCCAACGCAACTTCCGCGGGCACCTCGTCATGATAGAGCAGTTCGTAGACCCCAAGACGGAGGATGTTTCGGTCAAGCAGCGCCAAGCGCTCGAAGCGCCAGCCGATGGTCTTCTCACCGAGCATTGCGTCGAGCGTCTCTTGCCGCGAGATGATGCCGTTGAACACGGTCTCGATATAGTCCTTCTGATCGCCCGGGGGCGTCTCCTCAAACAACTCATCCAATGCTGTTGGAAGAAACTCTCGGCGATAGAGGGCCAAGAGGAGGAACTCCCGAGCTTCTCGACGCTGCATTAGGAGCGAAATAGCCGGTTGTAGATCCGTCGAACGTGCAGCGTAACTCTTGCACGCTTCTCAGGCCACGAGCCGATGAGGTAGCCGAGCAGTACAAACCCAATGAGAATAAGCAAAGTTTGCCAACCGGCAAATACCAAGAACAGGCCGCAGATCAATCCGATCGCCGCCCCGATCCATTTGGGGTCGAGGGGCAAGTTCATGTTTCCATCTCCTTGAGTTCTCGATCGATGTTTCGGATCCCACGGACAAAGACCGTGACGTCCGTGACTTCTACACCCGTGCGATCGGCGACATGATATGCAAGTTCCCGCTGGATACGCTCGGCAATATCGGTCACTCGCTGCTCCGGGGAGAGCGTGGTTCTCACCGTGATGCCTACGCCCCGCCCTTCGTGCCGAAGAAGGACCCGGAATCGGTCAATGCCAATTTGCTGTTGCAGGATCTCGGAGATGAACTCTCGAATGGCAGTCGGCGAGAGGTCCACACGCCCCCAATCTCCTTCGCTTCGGAAGCGTGCACCATGAACGCGTTCATCGCCCAGCGCAATTAAAAAGTGGATGCCCACGAGAACTAACGCCGCCCCAACCAGGATGACCAAGATCGATCCTGTCACCGAGTCAAGCCATTCCCATATCGAAGCCAATGACAACACCCCGGCACCGGCAAGGATCAAGCCGATCCCCAATGCGGCAGTCAGGATGAGTGCCCCGAGGAATCCTATGATTCTGAAGGTTCGCATGCCTCCTCGCTTTCGTCCCCCTCGTCTTGTACGAGGCGTTGGACGTCGACGTTGACCGCACTCACACGCAACCCCGTCATGCGCTCGATTTCGGCTTTGATCCGGGTTTGGACCTGCTTGGCGACCGTGTGAATCGGATTGCCATAAAGAACCGTAATCCGGACAGTTACCGTGACGATATCGCCTTCGACGGTCGTATCTACGTAACGTTTCATGCCCTCGCCTCGCCGGAACGTGCTGTCTCCGGTACGCAGATTCGCGATGCCGTCAATCTCCGAGACTGCAATGCCCGCGATAGCGGTCACGACGTCTCGGGAAATGCCGACACTCCCTTTTTCCTCTCCTACCATCGTGTCCTCCTCGCTAGACGTCTTCGCTGTGGGTGTGCGGCGGCACGACCTTCTTCACGAAGACATCAACATTGGCAACCGAGACGCCGGCAAACTGCTCAATGTCACGCTGAACGTTCTGCTGAACGCCTTGCGCGACTTCATGCACCGGATATCCGTACTCCACGGAGATGCGAAGTTCCACGCGCACTTCCTCGCTTCCTAGATCCGTCTTGATGTTCGGCGCGACATCCTCACCCCCGAAAATGCTCATCAATCCGCCACCTCCGCTGCCGGAGGTCTGCGCGATCCCATCGACTTTCTCGGCTGCGATTCCGGCAATCGAAGCAATCACATCTTCTGCGATTGAGATGCGGCCGTCTTCATCGATGATGTCGACTCGTCTGTCCGCCATGCGTCCTCCTTATACTCGCTCGACGTAGGTACCCGTTCGTGTATCGATCTTCAGCGTATCGCCTTCCTTGACAAACAATGGCACTTGCACAATGGCTCCGGTCTCTACGGTCGCGGGCTTTTCGACATTTGAGACCGTGTCGCCTTTCACACCGGGCTCGGTGTGCGTGACTTTCAGTTCTACGAAGTTGGGCAGATCGACCTTGACAAGCCCCTCGTTGTAGTAGCAGCCCATGACGTTGTTGCCTTCTACGAGGAACTGCGCTTGGGGGCCAAGGATCTCTTCTGCAATCGGGAACTGGTCAAATCGTTCGTTGTCCATGAACACGAAGCTCTGGCCATCATGATACAGATACTGCAACTGCCGCGACTCGAGGAACACGGACTCGGTGTTCTCCGAACCCTTGAATGTCGCAGACAGCACCTTGCCGGTCGTGAGACTCTTTAGCTTCGTCTTGGCCACTGCACCCGCTCGACCACGCTTGGAGTGCTCATACTCCACGATCTCGTACAGCTCCCCATCATAGAGAATGGCCATCCCACGCCGCATCTCACTGACTGCAAGCCCCATGCTCACATCTCCCTTCTTCACAAGCTACTGTATCCTGGACCGAATGTCGCCCGCCTAGGGCCAGCGTAGAATTCTCAGCCCAACGTCTGTAATCCCCTTGTCGATCATCCCCAGTTTCGCTGCAGCCCCCTTGGACAAGTCAATGATCCGCCCTTCGACAAAAGGACCTCGATCATTGATCCGGACAACAATGCTGTTGCCCGTACTGAACTCGACCACACGCACGATCGTTCCGAACGGAAGCGTCTTGTGCGCCGCACTGATCCCATCCATATCGTAGACTTCGCCGTTTGCAGTGCGGTTCCCGTGAAATCCCGGCCCATACCACGATGCGATGCCCGTTTCGTAGTACGGTCCCCAGAATGCAAATCCTACCGCCAAACCGACGAGCACGATCGAGCCTAGCACATAGAGGAGCGTGTCATTCATATGCGCAGTATAGATGCCGTTGGAACGAGTTACAACCTGCGTTTGCGCCGCCTCCGTCGCCAGGCGGTGCAGGCGCGATCCGCCAAAATGTGGATGACATTGGGCGCAAACATGCCCACGATGGCTGCCCCCAGCAATTCGGAGGACATACGCACTCGGGGCAGCGGTTCGCCGAGCGCCTTCAGAAGGACGATCGAGATCAGCACAACCCAAAGCACCAAGTACAAGATCCTTGTGGGCGGGCCGAGCAGCAGGCTGTGCGATATCTGACGATGTCGGAAGATCCACGCGTAGGGAAGCCAGATCCATCGTAGCGGCCCCCATCGCCTCAGCGCCGAGCTTGTGGTCAGATCCAAGTCAGGGCTCAAGAGCCACATGGAGAAGAGATAGCTTCCCAGAAATGTGCCAAGCTGCGCCCAGCCCAGCACGCCTTGCCAGCCCCCCCAGCTCAGCACGCCGACCCACGGGATCAACAGAGCCAGTTCCAGCTTTAAGTGCGTTCGTCCAGATGGCATGGTATCGACCGAGGGTACAGTATTCCAGACACATTGCCCAATCACCTTGACGCACGATCTGGCACTCGTTACAATTCGTTAGCAAGCTAGAGGCTTAAGTGCTAATCATCTCCAAATCAAGGAGGCCAAACATGACAATCAAGCCGTTGGGAAAGCGAATTCTCGCGAAGAAGGTCGAGCCCGAACAGCGTCAGTCTTCTGGAGGCATTGTGCTTCCTGACACCGTACAGAACGAGAAGGTCGTTCGAGCCAAGGTGCTCGCCATCGGGACGGACGAGAAGTTCGAGGTGAAGGTCGGCGACGAAATCATCGTCGGCACGTTCTCGGGCACCGAGATTGAGCAGGGCGAAGACAAACTGCTGCTCGTCAAAGAAACTGACGTCCTCGCCATCGTCGAGGACTAAGGGGGATCATTATGGCAAAGGAAGTCATTTTCGCCGAAGAAGCACGCCGCAAGATGAAGGGCGGTATTGACAAGCTCGCGGACGCCGTCCGCATTACACTCGGTCCCCGCGGCCGCAACGTCATCATAGACAAGAAGTTCGGCAGCCCGGACATCACCAATGATGGCGTCACCATCGCCCAAGAGCAGGAGTACAAGGACGAATTCGAGAACATGGGCGCACAACTCGTCAAGGAAGTCGCCTCGAAGACCAATGACATCGCAGGCGATGGAACGACCACGGCGACAATCCTCGCACACTCGATGATTGAAGAGGGCTTCAAGAACCTCGCTGCCGGCGCAAACCCCATGGAACTCAAGCGCGGACTCGAAAAGGGTTCTGCCGCGGTCGTGGAAGCGCTTAAGAAGTCAAGCCGTGAACTCAAGACCAAAGACGAGACCGCACAGGTGGCAACGATCTCCGCAAACGACGAGTCCATTGGGGCCATCATTGCCGATGCCATGGAAGCCGTCGGCGAAGACGGCGTCATCACAGTCGAAGACTCCGATACCATCGACACCTACTACGATGTCGTCGAGGGAATGCAGTTCGATCGCGAATACATCTCGCCTTATTTCGTCACGGACCCCAAGAAGATGGAGGTCCTGCTCGAAAAGCCGCTCGTTCTTGTCACCGACCAGGAACTGAAAGCGGCCCAGGATCTCGTTCCGCTGCTCGAGAAGGTCGTCCAGACCGGCAAGCCGCTCTTGCTGATCGCCAAGGATGTAACCGGTGAGGCATTGACGACGCTTGTGCTAAACAAACTCAAGGGCACGCTCACCAGTTGCGCGGTCAAGGCGCCTGGTTTTGGCGACCGCCGCAAGGCCATGCTCGAAGATATCGCCGTGTTGACTGGCGGTACTGTGATCGCGGAAGACGCGGGCATGCAGATCAAGGATACGACACTCGACATGCTTGGAACCGCTGAGACCATCAAGGTCGACAACAGCAACACCACGATCATCGGCGGCAAGGGCAAGCCCGAAGCGATTCACGGCCGCGTCGAGCAGATCGAAGCTCAGATCGAGACAACCGATTCGGACTATGACCGTGAGAAGCTCGAGGAACGCAAGGCCAAGCTCGCCGGTGGCGTTGCAGTCATCAAGGTTGGCGCCCCGACAGAGACCGAGCTCTCCGAGAAGAAACACCGCATGGAGGACGCACTCGAAGCCACCAAGGCTGCAGTGGACGAAGGCATCCTTCCCGGCGGTGGTGTCGCACTCCTGAATGCCGCTTCGGCGGCTGAGAGCCTTAAGCTCGAAGGCGATGAGGCCGTCGGTCTGCGCATCCTCACTCGCTCGCTCGAAGCTCCGCTGCGCCAGCTGGCACTCAACGCCGGTTTCGAAGGCGCGATTGTAGTCGGCAAGGTTCGCGAACAGAAGGCAGGTATTGGCTTCGATGTCACACGGGAAGAGTATCGCGACATGTTCGAGGCCGGAATCATCGACCCGACAAAGGTCACGCGGTCCGCACTGCAGAACGCCGTCTCGATTGCCGGTATGCTGTTGACCACGGACGCACTCGTCGCCGAAATCAAGGAAGACGAGGCCCCAATGGCGGCTCCTCCAATGCCGGGTGGGATGCCCTACTAGGCACTCCCGACACACATGTAGAGTTCAGCACGGCCCCCTCCGTCCCACGGAGGGGGCTCCTTTTTCTTTGCCCTTGCCCCTGCAGCTTGCTTATGATCGCCGAGAGGAGCACGCAAGGCATGAACAGGAAGCTTGGACTTGCGCTTGGTGGTGGAGGCGCGCGCGGACTCGCGCATCTGGGTGTGTTGCTTGCACTACAGGATGCCGGGATCTCGATCGACGTCATCGCCGGCACCAGCATGGGCGCAGCAATGGGCGCTACCTGTGCGATCGGTGCCGACTTGGGAAAAACCGCGGCGGTGCTCGAGACACTGAATTTGAATGAAGCACTCCAGGTAACGGATTCTACAGTTCGCGAGCTACAGAAGATACTCGGGCGAAGCGTCGTGGAACTCGTTCGAGGTTCAACCTGGCGGGAGATGGACACATCTCCGCACGATCTTGCGAGACTGCGCGAGTTGTTTTGTCTACTCACGGCACAGAAGAGCTTCTCCGATACGCTTTTCCCGTTTGCCGCAGTTGCCGCAGATTTGGAAACCGGAGAGCGCATCGTGCTTAGAGAAGGCACCCTCTACGACGCAATTGCGGCCAGCACGGCGGTTCCCGGGGTTTTCACGCCGGTTGCACGGGACGGCCGACTCCTCATCGATGGGGGCGTCGTTGACAAGCTGCCAATCGACGTCGCGATCGACATGGGTGCACACGCTGTGCTCGCTGTGGATACGGGTGCGCCACTCAATCGCGAACTCGGGACTTGTCTGGATGCGTTACTTCAAACACAGCGCTTGACGTCGAAGCGCCTCACTTCGCTGCAAGTCTCGTGCGCGAGGCGCCGGATCGACGATCGTGTTCTTGTGCTCGAACCGGACGTCGGGTGGATTCGCATGTTTGCATTTGAGCACACGCACGAAGCCATCCAAGCGGGCATGGACGCCGTCCAAGCCCACCTGGATGACATCCAGTCACTCCTTGCATCGACTGCGAATGAGTGACCAGGGCAACCGCGCAGTGCGAGTCGCTAGTCGATCGCGAACGGCAAGCTCGTGCTTCTTCCTGTGTTGCCGTCCGGATCGACGGCCTCAATCCGCAGCATGCAGTCCTCACAAGCATCCGCTGCTGTGGTATCCCAACCGAAGCTGCCCGTGTTGGCAAGACGTTCGGCGACCAAGGTCCATGTCTCGCCTTGATCCGAGGAAACGAGCAGCGTGATTTCGAGCGCCGCGTCCTCGCCATCGGGATCGGATGCCTGCCAGCGAACGGCAACTGTTCCACGGAGGATCACCCCGTTCTCATTCGGGTACTCCACGACAACTTGGGGCTCGTGTTGCGCGCGAATCTCCGAGGAATTCATCTGACCCGGCGTTCCGTGGAGCGCGTTCCCTTCCGCATCCAGCCCGTTGATGGTCACCCCATCGTTGCTGTCCCATCCTAAACTCGGCGTGCGCTCCAACGTGCAGTACGGCACTTCGGCATCTCCGCTTCCACCACCGGGCCATCCTACTTCCACTGCATCAACCCAATCGATGACCGTGCCTGTAGGATCGACAAGTTCGATGCGCATCCCGCCATTGGCAAGGGAGCCTTTGTAGATGATGTCTGCGTTGACATCTGAGATCGCGTCGTCATCAGTACGCTCGAGAATCAGATACCCGCCGGGCTCAAGTGTTGGAGTACGAGCTTCGACAGTTGCGTCCGCAGCTTCCCCGAGCGGCACGATCGTTTCCCCGATCCGCAGGGCCCAGCCTGTAAGGTCGATTGCATGGTCGCTCAGGCTCCTCAGCTCGATCCATTCATCATAGGAACTAGCTGCCGTGCCGGCCCAGGCAAGCTCTGAGATCACGATCTCCTGACTGACAACGGATACGCCAAGCACCAGTACTGCAATGGCACCCCACCGTAGGATTCTAGCCGTGGTTTTCATATTTCGTCCTCCCTTTTCGGTTCTTTTTTGTGTACTCGATCTCCTCTATTGTATCCAGTCTGCGGCTTTTTGACAAGCCATCCCTTGACTTGACTTCGCGCAGCTACCGAATAGAATCATCACACTGTCAACCGACGGGATTAGGTAAGCAGTCGCCGAACCAGCCACGCACCGCGCTCACTCACCGCAGAGAACATCCATCCCACATCGCTGCGTGGCCTCTCGAATCATCGAAAGGAGCTCGACTTGATCAAGACCTTCCACACAGGCGGCGATCGCAATCTCGCCTATCTGATTGCAGATCCCAAGACCAGAGAAGCCGCGGTCATTGATCCTTCCTATGACCCTCAGTCGATCGTAGCGTTCGCCAAACAGGAACAGCTCTCTGTGCAGTACGTGTTCTGCACACACGGCCACGGAGATCACACCAATGGCAATCTGGCCTTCAAGGAGGCGACCGGCGTCGAAGCTGCTGGATACGGCGACGTAGAGTCCACAACGGGCATCCGCGTTGAAGATGGCGCTGAGTTCCCCCTTGGAGAGACGTTGATCCGCATTCTTCACACGCCCGGCCATTCCGCGGACTCCATCTGCCTCTTGTTCGGCGATGCGGTCTTCACTGGAGATACGTTGTTTGTCGGGAAGGTCGGCGGCACGGACCTGGATGCCGGCGCACGGGAGGAGTACGAGTCACTGCATGGCAAGCTACTTTCGCTGCCCGGCAACACGCGCGTCTTCCCAGGACACGATGTCGGCGTCTCCCCGGAGTCCACCATCGCACATGAGAAGAAGACAAATCCCTTCCTTCTCCAGCCCGATGTCGAATCGTTCATCGATCTTAAGCGCAACTGGGTACGCTACAAGAAGGAGCATGGAATCGCGTGAGTGATTGGTTTGAGTCCGCGTTCAGCAAGGACTATCTCGTGCTGTACCCGCACCGCAACGATGCGGAAGCTCGAAGGGATGTAGATCGCATCCTCGCGCTGCTCGATCCCCCGAGGGATCAGCCGCTGCTCGATCTGTGTTGCGGGGCAGGAAGGCATTTGGAGGCGTTATACGATGCCGGTTTCGCAACCCTCACCGGACTAGATCTCTCACAGGACCTTCTTCATGAGGCCCAGGCTCGCTTCCAGCGGGCCGGCGCTTCGGACATTCAGCTGCATCGGGCCGACATGCGGGAGATCCCGTTTGAAGATCGCTTTGCGACCGTCCTCTCCATGTTCACGTCGTTCGGCTATTTCGAGGACCCATTGGACGATGTGAAGGTCCTTCGAGGCGCGTTCCGGGCGCTCCGTGCAAACGGTACACTTCTGATGGACACGCTGAATCGCGAAACCGTGATCCTCAATCTCACGCCCCGCGAGGTTCGGGAATCCGACGACGTTCGGCTCCATATCGCGCGCAGCTTATCCCCGGACGAGCAACGCATTGAGAAGGAGACAAGAGTCGTGGCATCTGGCAGGCAGGATTTGGTCTATCATGAGTCTGTACGGATGTACACGATGGAAGAGATGCAGGCGATGCTCTGCGCCGTCGGCTTCGAGGACGTGCGCGCATACGGCAGTCTGGACGGCTGTGCGTACGAGCCGTTAAGTCCGCGGATGGTGCTTGTGGCTCGAAAGCGAGGCCCACATGGTACATAGACTTGACCCTGCGCAGGTTCATGCAAATGCAGTGTTCTTGCTGGATCTCGTGTCCGGCGGTACCGCGACCCGCTTCTTCGAACATGGTCTGGATGAGATTCAGGCAGCGGCCTCGCTCAGATCGATTGATCCTGACATTCGTCGAGCCGTATGCGATGCACTCTTGGCGTACAACACGAAACTCGGCGCAGGGCAAGAGACGCTCGACAATCTTGCGCAACTTGGTGATGCTTCTACGCTGTGCGTTCTCGGAGGGCAGCAGGCCGGTTTTCTGGGCGGCCCTCAGTTTGTCGCGTACAAGATCGCCTCGATCATCCGCCTGGCAAGGCGTTGCGCGCGTCTGCTTGACCGTCCGGTCGTTCCCATCTTCTGGTTGGCAACCGAAGATCACGACTTCCAGGAAATCAACCGCGTGCGCATTCTGGATGCTGGCACAGCACTGCGTACCGCAAGCTTTGACTGGGAAGGCGAGGGCCAACCCATCGAACGACTCCCAGTGACACCTTCCATCCAAGCTGCCCAGAAAAAGGCACTCCAGTGGATGGAGCCATTGCCAAGCGATGTTCGAGCATTGTTCGCGCCCGAGGCAGGCGATGACTACGGCCTATGGCACGCGAGAATCTGGAGCCGCGCGTTCTCCTCAAGCGGGCTGATCCTCGTCGAGCCACGTGTGCTGCGCTCGTTGGCCGGTCCGTTCTTCGCCGCCGTACAAGCGCGCTACACTGGCATTCAAGAGGATATGGGCACGCGGGCCGCAACGCTTGAGGCGGCAGGGTATCCCGTGCCGCTCGATCCCGAGTCTGCAGGTCGCTTGTTTACTCTCGACCCCGCCGGCCGCCGCATCCGCAGCTCCCCAATGCCCGCTCAAGCTCCCGCTTCGACGCTCGACCCTGTGAAATACTCGCCGGATGCGGCATTGCGTCCGCTGCTATCCGACACGCTCTTGCCGACACTTGCGCATGTCGTTGGCCCCAGCGAGCTGGCCTATCACGCAATGCTTCAACCCATCTACCAGCGATTGGGCATCCAGCAGCCGATTGTTGCGCCTCGTTTCAGTGCCACACTCCTGCAGAAGACGGACCTCGATCTGCTCGAGGCCTTCGATCTTCACTTGGAAGATCTCATTCACCCGCGACAGCGCATCCAAGATGCTGTGGCTGCCAAGGTTTCGCCCGAACTCCGCACGGCCTTTGCCAAGGTGCAAGCTGAGCTGGCTACCGCCATGCGCCCACTAGCGGCTCCGCTGGAGGCACTCGAGCCGGGACTCGTCACACGATGGCGTCAAACGTGCGATCAAGTGCAACATCAGCTGGAGCGGCTCGAAGCGCGCGTGCTACGCGTTGAGCTCGGGCACAGAGGACTCTCTGTTCGCATGCTGCAACGGATCGCGGAGCTTGTCTTCCCAGGGCAGCAGCTTCAGGAGAGAGGGCTCTCGTTCTTCCATTTTGCAGGCTCCTATGGCATACAATGGATTGACGATCTCTTGACGCTCAAGACAGATGACCGATTTGGTCACTACGTGATCTCCCTATAAGGACGGTCTATGGGCAAAGCAGACATCATGGCGTTCGGTGCACATCCCGATGATGTAGAAATCGGATGTGCAGGGACGCTCCTTAAGCTGACGGATGCCGGGTACACGGCCGTCGTTGTCGATCTCGTGCGCGGCGAGATGGGCACACGTGGCAGCGCAGAAATAAGGGCGAAGGAAGCTGCTCGAAGTTCAGAGATCCTTGGCATCGAAGCACGTGAAAACTTGAGACTCGAGGACGGCCAGATCCGGATGACCAAGGAGGGCCGCCGCAAAGTGGCTGCTGTCGTTCGGAAGTGGCGGCCGGAGATCGTTTTCTTGCCATATTGGGAGGACCGACATCCGGATCACGCCAACGCATCCCGGCTGATCTACGACGGTGTCTTTCTTGCCGGTCTAGCGAAATTCGCTCCCGGCCAAGAGAGCTATCGCCCATCCCGGCTGATGTACTACATGGAATGGACCGAGTTTGATCCTACGTTCATCGTGGACATCACTGCACAGGCGGACCGAAAGATGCAGGCAATCTACGCCTACGAAACGCAATTCAATCCGAATGCGACTCGTGATCCGCAGACTGCACTCACATCGCCAACAACGGATTGGCTGCTGCGAAGCCGCATGATGCACTACGGCGCGCTGATTCGGAAGCGCTACGGAGAGGGCTTCCTGATCCGCGGGCGCTTGGAGGTCGAGGATCCCATGACATTGAAGTACTTCTCGTTCTAGCAAAGGAGGCATCCCGTGCGTATCGGCATCTGTTGCTATCCATCACATGGCGGGAGCGGGGTCGTTGCAACGGAGCTCGGCAAACACCTCGCGGAGCATGGTCACGATGTGTCGTTCATCAGCTACTCCGCCCCTCTCCGGCTCAACGAGCTTCCTCCACGCGTGAGCTTTCATGAAGTGGAGATCGAGCAATATCCACTGCTCAAGCACTTCCCTTACACCCTTGCTTTGGCTTCCAAGATGGCCGAAGTAGCCAAGGCCAATGAGCTCGATCTCTTGCACGCACACTATGCGATTCCCTTCGGTGCTGCCGCGTTGCTTGCCAAGCAGATCCTCACCACTCGGAATCTCAAAGTTGTGCTCACGCTGCATGGAACCGATATCACGCTGGTCGGAAACAACGCTTCGTTCAAGCCTGTAACCAGGATGACAATCGAAGCCGCGGATGAGGTCACCGTTGTCTCGCACTTTCTTCGGGGGGAGACGATCCGGCAATTCGGCATCCAGCGTCCATTGGAGGTCATCTACAACTTCATCGATCCTCAGCGGCACGACCTTGAACCCTGTTCCTGCATTCCTCAATGCGGCAGCAAGAAACGGACATTAATGCACATCTCGAACTTCCGCCCCGTAAAGCGGATCCGGGACGTTGTAGCAATCTTCGCACGCGTGCGTTCCGAGATCGATGCACGGCTCATCCTGGTTGGAGACGGCCCGGACGCTCCGGTCGCAAGAGAGCTTGGCGAGGAGCTTGGCGTCTCAGGAGACATGAAGTTCGTCGGCATCGTCGATCGCGTCGCGCCTCTCCTTGCTAAGGCCGATCTGCTTTTGTTGCCCAGCTCGAGTGAGAGCTTCGGTCTCGTTGCGCTTGAGGCAATGGCAAGTGGTGTTCCAGTGATCGCCACGGATATCGGAGGAATCCCTGAAGTCGTCACCGACGGCGAAACCGGCTTCCTGTCGCCTGTTGGCGATGCCGAATCGATGGCCCGAAACGCCATTGCGTTGCTGAAAGATGACACGATGTACTCCCAGTTCGGCCAAGCCGCGAAAACACGAGCGCACATGGCATTCGACTACGCGAAGATCGTGCCGCAGTACGAGGCACTCTACGCGCGGGCGCTTTCGGCGTAGCGCTGCCGGTTGGGGACACGACGAGGATGGGAACCACCCTTTGTCTGCGTTGTAGGTACTCTATACTGACAAGCGCAGGGAAAGGAGTCCCGAACCATGCACCGAATCCGCGCCCACGTGCTCATCAGCCTCGTCCTTTGCGCAGCAGTCGTTGCCAGGGGAGTCGGCACGCCTATCCGCTACGATTTGGACGTACACGTCAGCTTCAGGAATGCAACGTTCTTCGGCACGGAAACGGTCCTGTTCGCCAATGACACAGATATCGAACTCACGGAAGTCTTCTTTCGTCTCTTTGCCAATGCCCAATCTATCTACGGGAACGCATTCCTCCAGATCGATTCCGCCGAAGTCAATGGATCTCCCATTGCAGCAACGATGCTCGTGGAGAACACGGTCGCGATGCTTCCTCTGCCGATGCCCCTTGCACCGGGGCAAACCGCGAGCCTACAGCTCGACTTCTCGGGCCAAGCTTCGCTTTGGACATCCGCAGCGATATCCAGGACCCCCGGCTCCGGATATGGCATCCTGACCAAGTCGCAGAACGCCTTGACCCTGACGTCGTTTTACCCCGTGGTGGCACCCTATGCAGCAGAGGGATGGAGCATCGACCCGGTCTTCGGGTTCGGCGACGCCCTCATGGCGGATCGCACGGATTATCACGTACGGCTCACCGTTATGGACAGCGGGGTGTTCCCCGTATCGACCGGAATTCAACAGGCAGCGCAACCTCTAGAATCCGGCACGCGCTACTTCTTCGAAGCGCCCGGCGTTCGAGACTTCTCAGCAGTGCTGCTCACACACCACTTCGACCAGACGATACAGACGGATGGCTATACGATCCGTAGTTGGTTTGCTCCAGAGAATCAGGAAGCCGCGGGCCTGTGCACGGAGATGGCTGCGTTTGCGTACACGCAATTCCGGGATCTGATGGGAGGTGCGCCAACGACGAAAGTCGAACTTGTCGAGGTCCCGCTCCAGCGAGCGGCTGGCGTCGAGTTCGACGGGCTCATTCTCGTCGGCGCGTCCTATGCGGCAACGCCCGGCAATCTCTTCTTCTCCATTATCATCTCGCATGAGATGGCACATCAATGGTTCTACGCAGGCGTGGGGAACGACCCCATCGAACACCCCTGGCTTGATGAAGGATTCGCTACGTATCTCTCAAATGTGTTCCTCTCCGTCTACTACGACGACGCAACCGCAGCAGCTGAGCGCGAGAGTTGGTGGGCGGCATACGCCAATGCATCGGCAAACCATCCCACGCTGTCGATTGCGTCCCCGAAGTACGCATTCCCGGATTCTTCGAGCTACTCGAGGTTCGTGTATTCGGGAGCAGCCACGTTCATCCACGAGCTTCGAGAGACTATGGGGGAAACCGCATTCCTCCAGGGTCTACAGGACTACTATCTTGGTAACCTTGGAAGCATCGCCGTTCCGGACGATTTCTTTCGTGCGTTCGAATCCGCTTGTAGTTGCTCCCTCTCAGATTTGCTTTCGGCATACAGCATTCCCCGATAGTAGAAACTGTCGCCCCAGTCGGGTGTATATTCGTACGGATCGACAAAGGAGGAATCATGAACCGACAGGGCAAGACGTTCCTTGTGGTGTTGTCGCTGCTTGTTTCGGCCCTTGCATTGCAGGGTGTCGGCTTGCAGCCTGAATTCGAGACGACCAGCTACTACCTTCTTTCAATGGGTGCGCTGCAGCCTGATCTTGACAACCTCGCCGACCTCGCTAGGGGGATGGACCTATCCGTCATCGTATATGAACAAGAGGGTGCCTCCGTAACTCCTGGCACCACTGCGCCCCATGACCTCTTGCTCTTGCAGGCGGCAGACGATGTGCTGATCATCGACAGCGAACGTTTCCATCTCCGCCGCGCGATGGAGCAACTCCTATTCACCGTACGGCCAACCGAAGAAGGCTACGAACTGGTGATCAATCCTCTCGTCGACGTCGCCATTGGCGATGCACTTGCCGTTGTGCTCGAGGAACTTCAAGGAATGGGCCTGCTTGGCAGCGATGTGAGTCTCGAATACCAAGCCTTCTCCAAGGGTGACCTCAAGGGCCCGGCTCCACCGGACGGTGTGCCGATCGACTCAACATTCTATGGACTCGTCATCGCAGAGAATTGGTTCGTTCACGCAACCGTCAAGGGACTACGCCAAACCGGATTGCGCGTTGAAGCCGTGGCAGAAAAGCTTCCGGGCCAGAGCTTGACGACACCGTTTGCCGAATTCATTGTCGAGGAATCCGATGGACTCGCGAAGCTTCTATTGCCCATCGATCTTCTGCTGCCCCTGGCACGATCGAGTGCGGTAGGCTACGTCCGCCCTCCGTACCAACCATCCGTTCCCTAGTCCAAGGAGAGACATCATGAGACGTATTGCCCTGTTGTCCGTCGTTCTGGTGCTGGGCCTTGGGCTCGCAGCATCGGCACAAGCAGATCTACTTGTCGGGATCGATCGCGACTACTCCGCACAATGGGAGTCCACGGCAGCCGGTTTTGAGAAGGAAACGGGAATCTCTGTGTGGTTCCAAGGATACGCGCAAAGCAACATCGCCCAGCAGATTGTGCTCCAGTCATTCGCACGCACGGGCCGTTTGCATTTCATGATGGTTCCCAGGACCTGGGCGACCACGCTTGCTGCCTATCTGGAGGATCTCTCGAATGTCCAAGCAGACCTTCAGAGACGTGGTGTCTCGATCGAGTCCGTCAACCAACAGCCCAAAGGTGTCACGATTCCGTTTGCTGAGGATTGGTTCCTTGGCGTCGTCCATTGGCCAGAAGATATGGAAGCAGCGATCGCGTTTCTCGCAGCGGTTGGCGGATCTGCTGGAACACCAGCAAGCGATCTTCCAGCTTCTCCGCAGGCCGCAATCGCGACAATCGCGACGCAGAAATCGTCCGCTGCAGCGCACAACCCCACGATTGATGGATCCTTGGAGGCGCTTCTCAACGCAGCGACCGCCACGCTGGGGACGATGGCAACCGAGATGATGTCGGCACTTCCCGCAACGGCTCGCATGGCCATTGAGAGCATTGCCGACCTTTATGGTGTCCCGTTCTCCGCATCGAGCTCAACGGTCACGGTTGTCTTGGAGAGTTCGCCCGGCGCGTCGGCAGCGAATGTCGCGGCACTCTCGCGGCTCGGCGTCCGACAGTCGGCTATCGAAACTTCCTCCGCATCCGGACTGATCAAGGTTGATGTACCGATCGGCCAGCTTGCCGATCTTGCAACCCAGTTGTACGGCGTTGCATTCATACGCCCACCATACACTCCCTATCCTCTGGGCACGCCAAGCCAAGGTCCATCCACAATCGGTGCTGATGCGTTCCACGCTGCTGGGATCACGGGGGCTGGTGTGAAAGTCGCAGTGATTGATTTGGGCTTCGCCGGTCTCGGGCAAGCACAGGCACGCGGTGATCTTCCCTACACCGTGCTCCAGAACGATCTGACAGGCACCGGCCTGACAACCGGAATCACCCACGGGACTGCGGTTGCGGAAATCATCCATGACATGGCTCCGGATGCCGAACTCCACTTGATCAAGATCGCAGACGAGGTCGATCTCGATCTTGCGGTGACGTATTGCCTGGCAAACGGCATCGATATCGTCAACCACTCCCTCGGATGGTACAACACGAACAACTACGACGGCACAGGCACGATCGCTGACACCGCAAAGCGAGCGATCGCCGGCGGCATGCTCTGGGTCAATGCAGCTGGGAACGAAGCCGAAAGCCATTGGGAGGGACAGTTCGCGGATGGCAATGCCGACGGCTGGCACGATCAAGACATCACATTCTATGCATCCGCAGGATCTCAGATTGTGCTCTTCCTGACCTGGAATGATTGGCCGCAAGCCGCATCGGATTACGACCTCTACTTGTTCGATCCTTCCAGCGGGCTCGTGGCATCGTCCACGAAGTTCCAAACCGGCACCGAGGAGCCCACGGAATCGATCCAGCTCTCTGCAACCAGCAGCGGAACTTACACGATTCGCTTCCAGGGCACGGGATCCCACTCGCTTGAGCTCTATGCCCTCTACCAGAACATCTCCCCGGTCGTTGCATCCAGTTCTATTCTCGCGCCGGCAAACGTTGCAGATGTTGTAGCCGTCGCGGCAATCGGCTATGCGGATTATGCGACTGGACCGCAGCAGCCCTACAGCTCGCAGGGCCCCACGAATGACGGCCGTGCAAAGCCCGATTTGGCTGCGCCGGACAATGTTGCCACTGGAACCAGCCCCTACACGACATTCCCCGGCACCTCCGGTGCGGCGCCACAGGTGGCCGGCGCCGCAGCGTTGCTGCTCGACCAGAATCCGCTCCTCAATGCAACGGCTCTCCGCGCACATCTGCTCTCACAGACCGTGTTCATGGGCAATACCTACGCCTACGGCAGCGGTCGATTGGCACTGCAACCGCCCGTAGGGGCGAATACACCGCCGATGGCTTCGTTCACTGCGACACCAAGTAGTGGACAGCCGGGCAGCATCATCTCGTTCAATGCCAGCAGCTCTTTGGATTCGGACGGCTCCATCGTCTCCTATGTCTGGGACTTCGGAGACGGATCCTCAGCCAGCGGAATCACTGCGGCACATGCCTATGGATCCGTCGGCACGTACACCGTCACCCTGATGATCACCGATGACGGGGGAGCAACCGATACCGCCACGGACACCGTGTCTATTCAAGCGGTGGCGCTTCCGGATCTTATCATCCAGAGCTTCAGTCACGCGCCAAGCGCCCCAACGATCGGGCAGAACGTGGCGTTCACCATCACGGTAGCGAACCAGGGAAACGCGAACGCCGGGCTGTTCCGTGTCAGTCTCGCCGGAGCCTCCGCCTCGGCGCAGAGCTACTTCGCGCAGCTCGGAGTCGGTGCTTCGCAGACAATCACACTCAATCTGCCGCTAGCGGCGGGCTCTGAGACGTTTACCGCAACTGTGGATGATCTTGCTCAGGTTGCGGAATCGAACGAGTCGAACAACATGCAATCGGTCGTCGTAACCGCGGCCGCAACTCCGCCGGTTGCCGAGGCAGCCGGTCCGTATGCCGGCACAGCGGGATCGTCTATCGCCTTCGATGGATCTGGCTCCACCGGCTCGATCTCGACCTACCTCTGGTCGTTCGGCGATGGTGGCAGTGCACAGGGATCAACCGTAACGCACACCTACACGAACCCTGGCACGTATACGGCCAGTCTGACGGTGTATGGATCCGGCGGCCTACAGTCCACGGACACAGCGGCCGTCGTTGTCAGCGCGCCAACCCCTCCGTTGTCCGCAGAGTTGTCGCTTCCCAAGACCTCCTATGAGGTCGGCGAGGAGCTTCGAATCACGTTCACGCTGAATCGCCCGGCATACATCTACTTGGTCGATGCGACCGCGGATGGAACCGTTGCACTGCTTTTCCCGAACTGGCTGGAACCCAATCCGTACACAGGTGGAGGCGTGCACGTGTTCCCAGAGACTTCGGGGTATACGCTCACGATCACGGAGCCGGTCGGCATCGAGACGCTCCATATCTTCGCGGCAACCGGCCCAATCGCAGGGTTCCCCACCACGTTTAGCTCCGGCTACTTCAGCATTCTCAGCGCAAACCCCATCGGTTTCCGAGACGCAATGCTCAGCACCATGCAATCCCAATTCTCAAGCGGGGAATGGGCCTATGACGCGCTGTCGTTCAACGTCACAGCCCCGGCACCGACAACGGGAACGATACGCGCCATCTCCTCTCCATCTGGAGCGACGGTCGAGATCGATGGAGTCGTTGTGGGCACAACGCCTCATGACGAAGCCTCCGTCACCACGGGCTTGCACACCGTCGAGTTCTCCAAGGCCGGATACCAACGAGAAACACGCCAGGTCCTTGTCTCTGCAGGCACAATCAGCACGGCCCACGTAACACTGACGCCGATTCCGACAACAGGCACGATCCGCTCACTGTCATCGCCAACCGGCGCAACGGTGCGCATTGACGGGATTGCTGTGGGGACGACGCCTCATGACGAATCCGGCGTGGCTCCAGGCTTGCACACGGTCGAGTTCACAAGATCCGGCTACCAGCCCGAGACGCGACAAGTCACGGTATCCGCAGGCGCGGTATCCACGGTCCAGGTGACGATGACAGCCCTGCCGGCCAATGATCCGCCGGTCGCAGCCTTCACCGTCTCACCGTTGCCCACCTACGTAGGGGACACGGTATCCTTCGACGGATCAGGTTCCTACGATCCGGATGGCAGCATCGTTTCCTACGACTGGGAGTTTGGAGATGGCACTTCAGCAACCGGTGTATCGGTGAGCCATGTCTTCCCATCCAATGGCACCTATGTCGTCGAACTCACGGTAACAGACAACGAGGGCGGACAAGGCGTTGACTCGCAAGACCTCGACGTAGATCGAACTGCAAACATCGGCTGGATCTCACCCGTCTCGCACGAGGACCCGGCAGATAATTGGCAGGTGGAAGAGCGAGCGTACGATGACGACAACGAGTACAACGCTCAGAACTACGAGATGGACGGCAAGAGCTGGTGCTCCTTCCTGATTCTGTATGCTCCCGAAGGTGGGCTCCAAAGCGATCGAATCCGCTTCAGGGTGGCCGACGCGTTCTTCACCAATGAACTCACGTGGGATGTCGATGTCTACCGTGATGGAGAGTGGATCGACGTATTCGACAACGAATACGGAGAACACCCCGAACGCAAGTGGATCGAGGTTCCGTTCGATCAAGGGCTCGTGACCGCAATGCGTCTGCGCGCCTACAATCACGCTGCAACCGGTACGCTCGCGCGCGTCTACGAAGCCGACTTCCACGACGCAACGGTTCCGTAGGTAGCACGAATCCATGTGTGCGGCTGGGCTCGATGGAGCAGCCCAGCCGCACAAGCCTCTTGGAGACGCGTACAACGTGTTGACCTGAATTGGCTTCCGTGCCAGAATGCTACACTGCCTCTCTTCGTAGGGAGGTCGCCGGGTTGCAGGAGGTGAGGATGCTTGAACGCAATTCGAAAGACGAGAGGGATCATCCTTGTACTGTGTGTGGCAACCGTCTTCGCAGTTCTCGTACAGGCTCAGTCGACGCCCCCTTGGTCGTGGGGGCCGATTCTTGGCGCCATCAGCGAGGATACGGCTGCGATCACATGGAAGACGAGTCGATCCGTAGGATTTGACTTCAGCTATGCCTTGGCCCAGGTATACGATGCGTCCGGGCAATGGGAAGAAACCTTGACCTACAGCAACCATGAGGGTGTGGCCGAGATATGGCTGCGCGACTTGCTGCCCGGATCGAGCTACCGCTACCAACTCGTCTTCTACGAAGGCGACGCCGTCTATCCCACGGAAGTCGGCACATTCCACACGATGGAAGCTGGTGGTCGCAGCTACGCGTTTGCACTCTACGGCGCGTCGAACTCAAATCCCGATCGCCACAAGCTCGTGGCAGACCAGATCGCGTCCGAAGAAGATGTGACCTTCGTGATCCACACGGGACAGCTCACCGAGTTCCCGAGCGAGGAGCGCTATGCCAATCTGTTCTGGGCAATCTCCGACCTTGCAAGGGCCAATCCCTTCTTGCCGGTGATCGGTGGCAATGACGGCGAGAATAGCATCTACTATGATAGTTTCGCGCTTCCGAAGGGCGGGGGGCAGAACGGCGAGCAATGGTGGTCGTTCGACTATGGCGTCGTGCACTTCGTTGCCTTGGATTCGACGACTGCTTCGGCCTCGGATGCCTCCGCATTTCACGAGCAGACGGCGTGGCTTCGGCACGACTTGACTGAATCACAGGGGAAACTCGTCGTAGTCTTCTGCCACGATCCGTTGCATAGCGCTTCGCTGGACCGCTCTGCGGGTGCATTGCTACGCGATGTATGGGAGCCCATTTTCCAAGACTACGGCGTCGATATCGTCTTCAGCAGCGCCGCGCACTGCTACGAGCATGTCTACAAGACGGGAATCCACTACGTAGTTTCAGGCGGCGGAGGTGCGCCTTTGACAGCAGAACCTGCGGATCGGACGCCCGGCACGGTATTCGCGCGCTATGGACTCCTTCACTATGTGCGAGGAACCATCGCAGATACAGCGCTCCGGATCGAAGTGATCCCGGTCGCAAGCGTCGTCGATGACAAGCTCTATCTATCCGCAACGGGGAACTCAATCGATACGTTCGTGCTGAGTCTGCCGGACTAGTCGGCTCGATCTCGGGGTCTATGCTGGTCGGGACGCCCGGATTTGAACCGGGGACCTCTTGCGCCCCATGCAAGCACGCTACCAGGCTGCGCCACGTCCCGTGGGATTGATGTTATCCGCGGAGCAATCGGAGAACAACCGGCTCATCTCATGTCGGATCGCTCCAGGGATTTCCCTGCCGAGTTCGTTCTGATCGAGGAATCTCGGAACACCGCCCACAGCTCCCGAACCCCCATGCGGGGATTGTAGCGCTGTGCCAGCAACGTTGCAGCATCCGTGCTGAGTCCAGACGCGCGAAGCTTACGGTAGAACCTCCCACGCGTTCGCTTCCGCACCCAGCACGTGCCAATGATCCATCCGATACACGAGAAGGTCAGACGAGTCATGTGAACGGCCACACCCAACCCTGCGAGAATCTTCTTCAGTCGTCATCCCCTCCATCGCTTCCAAAATTGAAATTCATGCCCTTCTTCCCAAGACCGATGACATCACGGAGATTGATCATGTAGCCCTTGGCCATATCCATTGCTTCCTCTTTGGGAATCCCGGCCTCCACAAGCTTTGTGTAGAACGCAGCCACGGCGCCAGCCATGTTGTCTGCCGCTTCAGTGGAGTATAGGACGTTCCGCAGTCCCCGCAACAACGAGGGAATCTTGTCGGATACCACTTCCAAGACTCGCTCGAGATCCTCAACGTTTTTCACGATATCATTCTCTGTCATTCACTGCCTCCCTTGTTGATGAGATGAGAGGAATCCGCCGGCCGAGCAAGCGAAGATCGCCCCGCACCGGCAATTTCCCTTTGTGATAGCTCGCGCCGAAAGAGAAACCCAGGAGGAACGATCCAAGATCGATCTTCGCCAGTCGCTTCCCTTTCGTTCGTTCGATGACTTCCGCCTTCGTGGTTCCAGCAATACTCTCAACATCCGCGAATGCCTGTTTGACCTCGAGGTTGATCCGCATCACCTGCACGAGCTCGTCTCGGCACGCCTCGCACGATACAAGATGCGAAGCGACCCGTCGGGCCTCGTTTGCAGGCAACGTACCGTTCACATACCACGGAATCAGCTCTACTATGTCTCTGCACTTGCTCATGCCAGCACCTCCGCAAGCCGCCGTTTCGCATGGAACATTCTCGACTTCACTGTGCCCTCCGGGACACCGAGCAGCCCCGAGATCTCCCCGTAGGAAAGCCCTTCGTAGAAGGTGAGATAGACCACTTCGCGATGCTCCGTAGACAAATCTCCCAGTGCCTCGCGCACCTTTTCCTGCCTCAGGATCGAATGGGACGGATCCGGCTCTACGAGTTCCGGTCTCGGCATCTTCTCCGCCTTCATCTCGCGACGCATCAGTGTGAACGCCTGGTTGCGAGCAATGCCGAAAATCCACGTCGACGCCTTGGAGCGCCCGGCAAACCGGTGTGCTCCGTTCCATACTGCGATCATGGTCTCTTGCGCGACTTCTTCCGCAAGATGCCGGTCATGAAGGAGTGTCAGCACATACCGGAATACGCGATCAGCGAACGCATCATAGAGCTGCGCGAATGCGGTATCGTCCTTTTCCGCCACTCTCGCCAGTAGATCTCTAGTTTGCGTCACACCTTCTCCTTGGATTCCGTGTCTGGGATCCGGCTCCCTGCCAACACATGAAGTGAATCAATGCGGTGACGTTTGACGACATCCTCGCGTTGCGCACTCACCTCCTTCGATAGGTATGTTCAAGAGATCGCCCGATCGGTTCAATCACGTGGAATCCAGAAACGAACGGCATAGGCGAAGGGGAGAGCGAGATTCCGGATGGCAGAGCGCCTGGAGTTCTGATGGCTAGAGGAAGGAGGAAAGCGTCTCGTCATAGATCTTTGTAGGATGTCCTTTGAACTGGATGTAGCCTCCGCGATCGATAATAAGTGTCTGCGGAATCCCGATCACGCCAAACAGTTCCTTGACTGCCCGCGCTTCGGCAAGAGATCCCCACAAGACGTTCTCCGTTGAGTATCCATGTTCAATTAGGTATTCTCTTGGTTTCTTTAGCGACTTATCAATGCTTACGACCAGCAGAACGACGCCCTCGCTTTTATACCTGGCCACAAGCTCGTGCAAATCAGGGAAGGACGTGATGCAGGGTTTGCACCACGTTGCCCAGAAGTCCAACACAACGACTTGTCCACGATAGGATGCCAGTGTGACCGGTTCGCCGTCCAAGTTGCTTAGCGTGAAGTCCGGTGCGATGACGGGCGCCCGATCCGAAGGGCCCAGAAGCAGTCCCGCAACCAAGACAACCCCTACGACGATGCCGAGTATCAGTCCGAAGTCTCTCACAATGCCCCTCCATTGTGCCTGAGATCCGAGTGTATCTGCGAGACCGACCCGCCTCAAAGGACATCTGGGCTAGAAGAGTGAGGGATGACGCATCGCGGTTCGCTTCTGCTCGGCAAATGCCCGTTCGATCAGCTTCTTCTCGCCGTGCTCGGCAAACTCACTTTGCACATGCGACTCGACAGCGATGTTCAATTCCTCGGCCAAATCGCGTTTGTGCGCTGCTGCAATGATCGCCAGCCAGTGAAGCATCGTGGTATCCAATACTTGATCGTAATCGCTCCCAGCCAAAGACCCTGCCCCCTTGCTGTGAACCCCCCCTTATGAATACAGGAAGTTTTCCATCTTCGTCAAGTGTCGGCTGTCCAGGCTTCGGCACCCCACTAAGCCACGCCAAACCTCGATGGTGTCGGGAAAACCGGGCGAGTGTTAGGCAGATTACATTCGCGGAACGTCCCTTCTGCAGGCGCTTTCTTTGACTCGCTGGACGTTCGTCACCTCGGCTTCTGCCCGTATTTCTGCAAGGACATCGCGCACCCATTTGGTGGGGCAGCACGCATTCCGTATCTTGCAGACATCCCCTATAATTGTGTGATCCACGATGACAGCAGACACGACAGTCAGGGAACTCATTCGCACGATCGAGCATGAAGCATCGTTGAGCTGGGGCTTTCAAGCGAGACAGCGGCTGACGGCACCCGGCATTGATGTGATGGCAACCGTTCGAAGAGGCAGCCCGTCGTTCCTTCATGTCGAGTTCGAGAGGTACGACAGCGCACTGCTGGCATCCGAGGAGACGCTCGCGGGGACCGTCGAATTCTCGAACGAGGAACTTGCCGGCAGCGTGGTGTCCACAGACGGACGCATGACTTGGGTTTTCGATCCCGCGAGCCGTGTTGCTATCCGCAAATCCTATGCAACAGCCTTTGAACCCATTCCCGGTCTCACCGCCTTTGGAGAAGTCAGTTTTCTCGCGACCCTGGGGAAGGACTTCCTGATCCGCGATCACGGATCGCATACGGTCGACGGACGAACGGCCCGAAGACTCGGGCTCAAGCCCAAGGCTCCCTACCGCTCCCAGCTTCTGCGGGCTGTCGCGCTTCCAATTGTCCGCGCGACACTTGTCATTGATGAGGAAACGCTCTTCCCTGCCCAAATCACGTTCACACCCTCGCCGGAGTCACCTGCTGGATCGTTGCTCGGACAAGATCAGGAGATCGTCGTTAGGTATTCACAGGTCAAGCGGGTCCAGAAAGCGGATGCTCCTCCGCCGTTCGAGCCGCCCTCCGATGCGATCGTTTTCGCCGAGCGGAACGAGCCCATTGAGGAGGCGTTGGCTTGCTTGGAGCGCTCTGTGTCTCTTGACACCATTCTGGCGAGCGGGTTGCAGCCTTCCCATGCCCCCGCAGTTCTCAGTACCGAACAGGATGGGACGCGCTGCTTCTCCGCAATCCGCTTCTCCCGGCAATCATCCGAACCGCACGCCCCGACTCAACAGCTTCTTCTGTTGGCCGGAAACTATCTCTCCCGCCGCATGAGCAGGCTTCGAACCGTGTGCCGGGAACAGGGCGAATCTGTCGATCTCATCCACGGATCTGGCTGGTGCTACAACCGCAGCACGTTGTGGAAGCAGCTGTTGCCGGGCATCGAAGCTACGCAAGCTCCAGTTGATTACCACTGGGAGAAGGATGGTGCCTTCTGGTTCGCCTGCTTTTCCGGGATCGCGAACGACGAAGCCCTGGAGTTGACGGATTCAATCCACGCCCCACGCGAATCCTCACCAGACGCCGAGGAAGCCGCTGGCGGCACTGGCGTATCTTGACAGCACTCCATCGGTTCACGACTCTGTAGGTATGACGGAGCATTCGCTACACCAAGAGATTGAGAAGCTGCGCAATGAGATCGAGCGTCACAACCATCTGTATTACGTCGAGGCAAATCCTGAAATCTCGGATGCTGAGTACGATGCTCTCTTTGCAAGGCTCCGAGATCTCGAAGCAGCGCACCCGGATCTCATCACACCGGAATCCCCCACACAACGCGTCGGGGCAGTACCCTCTCAGGCTTTCGGTTCGATCGAACACAGCATCCCCATGCTGAGCCTTGCCAATGCGTTTGACGAGGAAGAACTCCTCGATTTTGATCGGCGCGTCCGCTCGTCGTTGGGCGTGGAGGAGATCCTCTATGTTGCAGAGCCCAAACTCGACGGTCTCTCCGTTGAGCTTGTCTACGAGAATGGCCGGCTCGTCAGCGGTTCAACCCGTGGAGACGGCCGTGTTGGCGAGGACATCCTCGCCAACCTGAAGACCATCGGAAGCATCCCGCTCCGTTTGCGGATGCACGGCGAGGCGGTTCCTCAACGGCTTGAGGTGCGAGGAGAGGTCTACATCGAACGTGCGGCATTCCGTGCGTTGAACCATTTGCGCGCACAGCAAGGGCTGGACCCGTTCGCGAATCCGCGGAATCTCGCGGCTGGATCCCTTCGTCAGATCGATCCCCGCGTCACTGCCGAACGCCCGCTCAGCATCTTCTGCTATGACGTCGGCAAGGTGGAGGGGGTCGAGATGGCAAGCCAGCACGCGTTGCTCGAGTTGCTTCCTCGGCTGGGGTTGCGTGCCAATCCACTCTACCGCATATGCCATGGGATCACGTCTGTTCTTGTGTTCTATCACGAGATGATTGCTCGCCGTAACTCGCTCGCCTATGAAGTCGATGGCGTAGTTGCAAAAGTCGACGACTTCGCGTTGCGGCAGCGTCTGGGCTCTATACGTCGCAGCCCGCGTTGGGCGATCGCTGGCAAGTTCCCTGCGGAGCATGCCATCACAACGCTCCTCGACATCGACGTTTCCATTGGACGAACCGGCGTTTTGACACCGGTCGCAGTGCTTGAACCGGTCCGCGTACACGGCGTCGAGATCTCCAATGCCACCCTTCATAACGAGGACGAGATCTTGAGGAAGGATCTTCGAATCGGCGACCGTGTCGTGATCCAGCGTGCTGGCGATGTGATCCCGCAAGTCGTTCGTTCTCTGCCCGAACTCCGCAACGGAACGGAACGCCGATTCATGATGCCGACAACGTGCCCTGCTTGCAGCTCCACAGTGTATCGCGCCGAAGGCGATGCGGCGCACCGCTGTCTCAATGCCTCCTGCCCAGCAAGACTGTCACAGTCCATTCTCCATTTTGTGTCCAAGGGAGCATTGGACATCGAGGGTATCGGATCGAAGCTTGTAGACCAGCTCGTTCATCGTGGACTCGTGCGCTCTCCAGCGGACCTCTTCCGCCTTGACAGGGAGACGCTCATCGCCTTGGAGCGCATGGGGCCGACGTCGGCCGACAATCTTCTCCAAAGACTCGAGCGTGCGAAATCCTCGCCGCTTTCCCGCCTTCTCTTCGGGCTTGGTATCCCGGGAATCGGAGCGCATAGCGCCGAGAACCTCGCAAGGCGCTTCCCTTCGATTGACGCACTTGCGGCAGCAAGTGAAGCCGAATTGATCGCCGTAGATGAGATCGGCCCCCTCACCGCCCACAGCATCCTCGCGTTCTTCCGCAACCCGGCAAACGCCGCGCTGCTCGTGGATCTGGAGACCGTTGGGATCTCCCCCATCGCTGAGATGACAGTCGCAATCGAGGAGGGTGCACTGGTGGGACGTCGGTTCGTTTTCACAGGTACACTCGCCACGCTCACGCGGCAGGATGCCAGCCAGCTTGTGAAGTCAATGGGAGGCCTTGTTTCCTCTTCGGTAACTCAATCGACTGACTTTGCTGTGTGTGGAGAGAAGCCGGGATCGAAGGCAGAGAGAGCACGGGAGTTGGGCATCGAGATCCTCAACGAAGCCCAATTCCTCAAGCTTGTCCAGGATCATGCTTAGCCATCGATTGCACGACCTCCCGTTCGGGGCCTTACAGGACCGGCTCGCAGCCCTTGGCCACCCGAAGTACCGTGCATCTCAGATCTGGCAAGGCATGTTCGTGGAGTTGGCAGATGGATATCGTGACATCACGACACTTCCGAAGCCGCTCCGGAGTCGTCTCGACTGGGAACTTCCTTGGACGTCGCTGAAGCTTGCCCGCTTTGCACGTGCTCAAGACGGGGACACGGCCAAGGCGCTGTTCCAACTTGAAGATGGCGAGATGATTGAATCCGTATTCATGATCTATCCGAAGCGCGGCACCGTCTGCCTATCCACTCAAGTTGGGTGCGCAATGGCGTGCACCTTCTGCGCCACCGGGCTTGGGGGATTCGTTCGCCACCTAGCATCTGGAGAAATCGTTGCCCAGGCGTGCGCTGCGGCACGCTGGTTCGCCGAACATGATCGTCGCTTGACCAATCTCGTGTACATGGGAATGGGCGAGCCGCTGGACAACTATGATGCAACGCTTGACTCCATCCGGATCCTCAATGATCGTCGAGGGATGAACCTTGGTGCACGATCGTTCACGGTGTCCACAGTGGGCATTCCCTCGGGGATCGATCGTTTGGCGAAAGAGCCCCTGCAAGTCAACCTCGCTGTGTCGCTGCATGCCTCGAACGATCGTCTGCGCAGCCAACTCGTGCCCGTAAATCGGCAACACCCGATTCCCAAACTGATGCGGGCCTGCCGTCGCTACATCGACAGCACACATCGCCGAGTCACCTTCGAGATGGCGCTGATCCGCGAGGTCAACGACTCGGATACGGACGCTAGAGAGCTTGCGCGTTTGCTCGCCGGCTTGCTTTGCCATGTAAACTTGATTCCACTCAATGCCTCTCCGTCAACCGATGCGGACCCAAGTTCGGGCCATCGCGTGAAGGCTTATGCAGCGATTCTTGAGCAACACCGCATTCCTGTGTCAATCCGCGATAGTCGTGGATCCGAGATCGAGGCAGGATGTGGCCAACTGCGCGCAAAGGGGCTAAAGCCTTAATCGTTCAGCAAACCGCGGTAATATTCGAGGGCGCGTGCACCCCACTTGGAGGAGATCAGCGCCATTCCGTCTCGTACCAGCTGCCGCGCGCGTTCTCGGGAGATCTCCATGATCCGGCCCACTTCCGCGAGGTTGTAGGGACAGCCATCTTCAATCCCGTAGTGCAGTCGAAGCGCAAACGCCTGCCGTGCGGGAATCGTTTCAAGGAACGCCTCCAACTCCTCTCGAAACAGCAGCCGAAGCGCTTCGTGTTCCGGCGACAAGCCGCTCTCATCCACAATACGCTCGTCGAGCGTCTCGTCGGATTCCTGACCCACCACGCGGTCCAAGGACACCATCTCGTTGACCTGCATCTCAATCTGGCGAAGACGCTCGGCCGACATGCCCGTGGCTTCGGAGATCTCAGCATCGTTAGCGATGCCTTGCTCCGCCAAAGCGCGCATCTGGCTCATCCGTCGCACAGCGCGGAATAGGTAGTCCGGGATACGAATCATCCGCGAGTAGGTGTTGATCGCCAGCAGAATCGAACGCCGAATCCACCATGCCGCATATGTGCTAAGGCGATAGCCCTTGTCCGGATCGAAGCGGCCAACCGCTTCCATCAACCCCAGATTGCCTTCCTGGATCAGGTCGATCAGTGGGACACCAACATCTGGGTATTCCTGCGCAATCTTCGCGACCAACCGCAGGTTGCTTACGATGAGGCGCTCTTTGGCCCGTTGATCGCCTCCGGCCATGGCGCGCGCAAGGTTCTGCTCTTGCTCGACCGTAAGCACGGGGAAGCGCCCGATCTCCCGGAAGTAGATATCCAGAATCGAGTTCGAGGATCGCTCGGCAGTCGTCTCAGTGGATGTCGTTCTCCTGTTAGTCATTCACATTCCCCGTGTAACTTTACGCGAGCTTTCCCCTGTCGCCAACCGGTCCGGTAGCTTTCCTCCGCAGACATCGATGACGTCCAGCGCCGAGACTTCTGCGGCGCATCCCATGGCTTCGGCGAGACTTGGCATCGTACGACCATCATCTCCGGAAACCAGCTCCTTGATGTATAAGCCGCCGTCTCCGTGCACTTCCACGATCGCATGGGTCTCATCCTCAAGCACGGCCTGCATCTCCAGCACGTGGCGAACTCGTATCTTGTTCGCCCTCCGATGTGCGACACGCTGTGGCGTCTGCTGATTCACCGGCCCGCAGAGTGATGCCACGGCCTTCTGCAATGACTCCTCCTCAACCGGTTGCGCAAAACTGACCCAAGCGCGATACCGTTTACTGGCCCGTAGCGTCTTGACCCACTTCACGGCTTCTTTGCGCACAGCAACGAGCGGTGAGACCTCTATCCTGCCTTCCGCCAGTGTGTTGATCCGTTCGTGAATCCGCTCGATCTCCAATGTCCTTCGCCGAGGTGCAATCGCCTCAAGTACAAAGGGCCTGCCGGTTCCTAACATTCTCGCATCGATATCTTCCCGACCCGCGCCGTGAAGGCATCCGTCCTCGGCAGAGGCTTCGGCAACAATCGGTCCGGCAATCAGTGCTTCCACGGAGTCGGCGTACTGTAGTCCGGTGAACCTGCACTGCTCACAGCCACGCCCCTTGCACGCGCCGCAAGGCCAACGCGTCTGTGGAATGCCCCGCATCTGCTTCCGATATCTTCCGAACAGGTAGACTGATTCGATACGCAAGTGTAAGATCTCGGTACGCAGATCCACCTCAAAAGCCACATCCGGCAGCTTGAATCCTACAGTCACTGAGGCTTCAATCAACGGCTCAAATGCCATCCCCAGGGCTCGATTGAAGGCATGCTTCAACCCTTCGTGATGCGAGCTCGGAAAGCGCTCACGATAGAACGCCTCCATCTGCTCGAATCGGACGGACGGGATCATGCCAAACCGATAGGTGCGGAACTCGACGTCTGCAACGCGTTGCGCCGCCTCTGCGGCCCACTCGCCGATACGGGCGAATGCCCCCTGACATACCCAGCACTTCGTTGCGGCATCGTCGCTTACTGCATGATCCAGGGATTCCCGAAGCATCTGTCCGCGTTGGGCATTGGTGAAGCCGGAGCCCAGCTTGCCAAACCCTCTGCCGAGGCACTCGTCGCAAATCGGACCGGCCCTGAGAATGCGCTCCGCGATCTCCATCACATCCGCATCGCCAAATGCAGAGATTCGGTCCATAGAATCAGAATTCACGATAACGCACCATTCCTTGATCTTCCCGTGAGAATCCAAGACTCGACAGTGCGGATGCCGCTCTCGAGCCAAGAATCGGAGCTCCGTCAAGTGTCTCGATACGGATGGCAGCAGGCTGCGTTCGATCCGCGATCAGCCCATCGAGCGTTTTCAGCACCCCTCCCAAAGTCTCTTCCGTAAGCGCTGCCAAGCTTACAAGTCGCTGGGCACGATTCTCGACCGCGAGCACCGGCCGGCCCGCGCAAACGACCAGATAGTTGCCGGGGTGATGGCGGATGATATACCGTGACCCATCCCCCCGCAACACAGGGAACAGCGTTCCGAAAGCGCACGCCGGGTCACTCACATGCAGCAGCTTGGGTTCGAGATCTGAAGTCGTCGAGTGCAGCCTGTCGATCATCGACCGCTGTGCGAACTGCGGCGCACTGAGTCCGGACACGAAGTACGCACGCTCCACCTCACCGCCCCACTCCATGCGCGTCAGCAATCCGTACGCTTCCCTCCAAGAGATGGGCAACACATCTGCCCCGGCGATGTCCCGCGTAAGCATCCCGTAGCGGCCAAACAGCACGCGGATGCTCGCCCGCGCAGTGTCTTCACCTTCAACAGATGGATTCACGACTGCGGACCAACGCCCTGCACCCCATCCGTGCCGATGCTGTCTACGCATCGTCCGCAGTTGCGTCGGCTTCTCTTCAGTGGCAGCTCGGATCGAGTCATTGGTTACCCAACCTGCCCACATCAGCTCCCAGAGTGCTTCAGAAATCTCTGCCGGCGAGCCCTCCGCCATGCCGGCCAGTTGATGCAAGAAGAGCGCACCATGTGTCATGAGCACATCGGCAATCTCGCGTGCCTTCTTGGATAACACTTCCCATGGCTTCTGCAGATGCGGCGATCTCCACGCTGCAGGTGCGAGCTGAACCTCGCGGGACCGCTGGCCTTCGCACCAGCCCGTCCACTCGATCCATCCACTTCGAACGAGGTCGTCCAACAGCTCGCGTCGATATCCCCGAATGCGCTGCCTCAGGATATCGTCCCATACTGAGATCGGAAATCGGCATCCCCCCAATTGCTCCATGGCGTCCTGCAATCCCTCGACACCCAACGGAGCGTGCAGCGTATGCAAGCGCAGGAGTGACTGCGCGTAGATCTCAGGTGCGACGGGGCGTATCCGATTTCTCCGACCCCGTAGCGTCTCGCGCCGAAGCCCTGCGAGCACCTCCGATGATGTCCACACCTCCGATCCATCTTCGAGCCGGATCCCAGACCATCCGAGTGTTTGACACAACGTATCTGTCATCGGTAGCGCCATGGGATACCGCTGTACGATGTCCTGAAGAGTGCGATAAGCGTGATGCATGACGTAGCGGTTCACAATCCACCGTATATCCTCTGGGTCCAATCGCTCGTATCGCACGGCGTCTTCGGAACAGATCCACCGGTGTTCCGGTTCCGCACCCGGGAAGTTCACAGGGACAATGCGCCCGTCCAAGATCAAATCGCCCAGCACATCTTGAGCGCTGATTCCGCAGCGCGCCTCGAGTTCGTCACGAGACAAGTCACCGATCCGGCGTAGTAGTTCGATCGCCTCGACGCCGTTCCGCGCCTGCTGACGGGGAGACAGCGCTTGAAGACGTGCTTCAATACCGGCCACTGCCTCGCGATCGAGCAGATCGATTGAAACCGGTCCGTCCTCTCCCAGTAGAGCTCTCAATCCAGATCGCGCGCTCGCCATTGTATTGCCTTGCCGTACGGGACGATCATCCTCATAGAGATACCGACCAGCGAAGTCAAGCAGCAATACACCGGCGAACGGCGAGGGGCCGCGTCCTCGCCGAATAGTGACCGAGATCTCCCCGGTCTCGATTCCGGCCACGACATCCATCATCGTCTGCAACGGGAGTTTGTCCTCGAGGATTTCTCGATAGGTCTCGAGGACAACCGGGAAGTTGGGATGCTGGCTGGCATACGCCAGCAGTTCGTGCGAGCGCAGGCGCTGCAGCCAGAGCGGAGTTCGTTTCCCGGGCCTGGCACGGGGCAGCAGGAGCGCCCGCGCGGCGTTCCGGCGAAATCGCATCGCGAAGTATGGCGTGTTCTCCAATTCGCTGAGGATGAGTTGCTTCAGGTCTTGCACACGAAATCCTCGAAGCGCTTCAATCAGCCGGTTGGCTCCACCGGAGCCGGGTCGAAACAGGATGCCCCCATTGGAAAAGACGGCCTCCGGCAGCGCTTGGCCCTTTGCGCGAAGCGCGCCCTGAATCGCCAGGTGCAGTGCAAGATGGAAGCTGCGGCCAAATGGGGTCAACACGGCCACGCGCATATCCCCAGCTTCATTCGGGAACACGTCTACGAGTAGGCATCGGTCAGTCGGAAGAGCCCCTCCATGCTTGAGTTGCGCAGCAACAAAGCTCACCGTGTTCTCTGCGGCAGCTTCGTCCAGCATGCTTTCTTCTCGCAGCCACTGCTTGAGCGTTCCGCGCTCGGCGCGTTCCATGCATGCGCGGATGAACCGTCCGAATCTCCAGCCGAACTCCGCATCGTGCCCAAGACCGTCGCCCTTCCAGAATGGCATCATGGCCTCGGGCTCTTCAACACTCGATACGACAACCCGATCGTGCCGAATTTCCAGGACACGCCATTGCCCAGTGCCAAGTACGAACGTTTCTCCAACGCGCCGTTCAAACACGAACTCTTCGTCCAACTCGCCGATCCGCGTCCTGCCATCTTCCAAGACCATCGGGTATTGCCCGGTATCCGGAATGGTGCCCCCATTGAGCACAGCAAGTTGCCGACTACCCGGCATCGGATAGAGCTTGCCGGTCATTCGATCCCACGAGACCCTTGGCCGTAACGAGGGCAATTCGGGCGTTCGATACGTTCCTGCAATCTGGTCAAGCACCGCCTCGAATGACTCCAGCGGCAGGTCTTGATACGGATAAGCGGACCGGACTCGCGCATACAGCGCCTCGGCATCCCATTCATCCACAGAGATCATGGCGATCATCTGCTGGGCCAGGACATCTAGTGGGTTCTTTGGAATCCGCACCGCAGAGATCTCTCCACGAAGCATGGAGCGCGCCATGCAGGCCATCATCAGAAGATCCGCACGCGTCTTCGGAATCAGTCGCCCTTTGCTCGTCGCTCGCACGAGGTGCCCCGCACGACCGACTCGCTGCAAGCCGCTCGCCACCGAGTATGGCAATTCAACTTGACAGACAAGGTCGATCGCGCCCACATCGATTCCCAGCTCCATGGAGCTTGTGGCAACGAGTGCCGGCAAGAGTCCGTCCTTCAGCGCTTGCTCGATGCGGTGTCTCTGCTCCCTGGAGACACTGCCATGATGGGCACGAACGAAGTCGTGCCCCGCGCGTCGATTCATCTCGGCAGAGATCCGCTCGACCACGCGCCTGCTGTTGGCGAAAATCAAAGTGGATTCATGGCCCTCAACCATCTCCAGCAAGCGCTCGTAGATCGCCGGCCACGCGCTTGGCGCTCGATGATCATCTTGCGGAAGTGCCGTCATGTCCGGCACCGGGCTGACGACTTCGAGATCCATTGACTTGCGCATGCCTGCATCGACAATCGCGACAGGCCTCGCCGTCCCGTGTGCATCCGTCCCGCCCAGGAAGCGCGCCACCTCTTCGAGCGGCCGTTGAGTTGCCGATAACCCAATGCGAAGCGGCGCGTGCTCGTTGAGTGCATCGAGACGCTCGAGCAAGAGCGAAAGGAAGGTCCCCCGCTTGCTTGAGCACATCGAGTGAATCTCATCCACGATAACATACCGAACCGTTCGCAGCATCTCTCGCGCACGGATCGAAGTAAGCAAGAGGTGCAGTGATTCTGGTGTTGTGATCAACAGACTCGGCGGGCGGCGCACCATTTGCCGGCGTACTGTTTGCGGCGTATCACCCGTTCGCACGCCGACACGAATCTCAGGAAGCGTCATGCCCAGCTTCTGCGCACATTGCTGCACACCCTCAAGTGGCGGGTCGAGATTCCGCTCGATGTCATTGGCCAGCGCCTTCAGCGGCGACAAATAGAGCGTATGCACCCCGCGTTTCATGGACCCAACATCCCCTGCGCTATGAATGGCCTCATCAATCGCGTAAAGGAAGGCAGCAAGCGTCTTCCCCGATCCCGTTGGAGAGAGGATCAGCGTATGCTCTCCCGCGGCAATGCGCGGCCATCCCTGCTGCTGGGGAGGCGTAGGCGCCTGGAATGATTCCCGGAACCAGCGCGCCACTGCAGGATGGAAGAGCTTGAGCACATCGGTTTCCATGATTCCATTCTCCGCGTTCGAAGATCGGGTTCAAGCTTGCGGCCTCCAGCAGATGCAATGCTTGCGTCTTTGCGGGATTTAACGTATGCTCTCCGCAACAAGACGAAAGGGCAAACTGTCCGAAAGGGCAGGACGCAAAGTCGCGGGCCTAAAGGAAGATCCCACGGTCGCCGGGCTGCCGAATCTAGCGCCACCTTCGTGGTGCACCAGTCCCAGCGCTGTGCTTTCCTTGCTCAATAGGTTCCAAGTCTTGCATCCCTTCGTCTTCGCTCACTCCGGTCATGCAGCAAGGGGAAAGGCGCTGCGACACCGAGGGGCCTCCTACGCACCGTTGGGGGCAGGAGCCTCGGTTCCTGCCCCCAGACTCCGGTTGCCACGCAATCAGCGAGATGGGTTTGAAACCACCCAACGATGCCTGTAGGATCGAGGATCTTTTGCCATTAGAGATGATACATCGATGAATGGATCTGCTGTTTGGCCCCTTGTTGTCGCTCTTCTTGCGTTCGTAGTCACCTATATTGGGATCTTCCTCGAGAAGGTCCACCGCGCGATTGTCGCCATCGCGGGTGCGGTTATGATGATCGTACTCGGCACATGGCTCTCGTTCTACGACGCCCATGAAGCGGTCGCCTCTGTGGACTTCGACACCATCATGTTGCTGCTTGGGATGATGCTCGTTGTCGGACTCTTCAAGGAGACCGGCTTCTTTCAGTATCTCGCAATCCGCGCCGCGAAGCTCGCAAAGGGGAAACCTTGGTTGCTCCTTGTGTACCTCGGTCTCGTGACCTCCGTCGTATCGATGGTGCTCGACAACGTTACGACCATCATTATCATCGTTCCGGTCACTGTTTCGCTGGCCGATATCCTTGGGATCTCTCCTTATCCTTTCCTCATGGGAGAAGTTCTGCTCTCCAATGTAGGCGGTGTCGCGACGTTGATCGGTGATCCTCCCAACATCTTGATCGGCTCGGCTGCTGGGTTCGGCTTCCTTGACTTCATAACGCATCTCGCACCCATCGTCTTTCTGGTCTGGGTGTTCTCCCAGGCGCTGTTGTTGCTCATCTTCCGCAAGCAACTGATGCAGGCTCCTTCCAATGTGGATCGGCTACTGGAGATGGACGAGCGCAAAGCCATTGTTGATCCCGTGACGACGCGACGCATGTTGGTCACGTTGGGTACGACCGTCTTGCTGTTTTTTGTCCATGAACTCCTGGGACTCGATCCGGGTCTGGTCGCGCTTGTAGGAGCATCCGTGGGATTGCTCTGGGTTCGCCCGGATTTCGATCAAGTACTCCGCGACGTCCATTGGGACGTGCTATTGTTCTTCATCGCCCTGTTCGTAATCGTCGGCGGGCTCGACGCAGGCGGCGTGATCGGCGTACTTGGCAATGCCATTGAATCGCTCACAACGCACGGCATGGCGTTTGCTGCGATTGTGATCCTGTGGATCGGTGCTTTCGCCTCCGGGATTATCAGCAATGTCCCGTTTACGATTGCTATGCTGCCGATTCTCAAGGGCTTGGCCGCCCAAGGAGTCCCGGTTGCTCCGCTGTGGTGGGCACTGGCGGTCGGCGTAGGGTTTGGGGCGAATCTCACGCCGCTTGGATCGGCCTCAAATGTCGTCATCGTGTCGCTGTCAGACTCGCTCGGCGAGAAGCTCACCTTCCGGCGGTGGGCTACCAGTGGTACTCTGATTGCGCTTGCAGGCTGCGGTCTCGGCTCCCTTGCCGTGTTTGCAGCCATTCGCCTCGGCTTATTCTAGTCTCATGCAATCCGCAAACGCCCATGCGATCCGGACGCTGGATACGCTGCAATTCGGCGTGCCCGGCACTGGTGCCGCCTTCCTGATCGATGCACCAATGCCGGTGCTCATTGAGGCAGGAACCGCCCGAGCCGCGCATCATCTGCTTGAGCAGCTCGAAGGCCAACCGCCCCAACTGATCTTTCTCACGCACGTCCACCTCGATCACGCGGGCGCAGCGGGCCACATGCTCCAGCAATTCACCAGCGCGAAGGTCGGTGTACACATCAGAGGATTGCGACACTTGGAGCACCCCGATCGTCTGGTCAATGGTGTACGTAGGGCGTCGCCGGATGTGTTCCCGCTTTACGGCGAACCGCTTCCGATTCCTGCAGATCGTCTGTTCGCCCTTGCGGGGGGCGAGCGATTCGATCTCGGAGATGGATTCGTGCTTGAGGTCGTCGCAACACCGGGCCATGCGCCGCACCACTTGTGCTACTTCGAGCATCGCACCGGCACGCTGTTCACAGGCGACGCGCTCGGCAACTGGAATCTAGCCGTCAATGTTCCGTTGACAGTCCCTCCGCGCTTTGACCTGGATCAAGAACTGGCGTCCCTTCGCCGAATGCGAAGGCTCAAACCGAGACGCCTTGCGTTTACGCACTTCGGCATTTCGAACACACCGGCTCGGGAACTGGATCGCTACGAGTGTGAACTGGTTTCGTGGTTCGAGAAGCTCCGTCACCTTGCACGGACGCTGAGCGATGATGCGATCGTCGCAAGCATCCTCGGTGAGCCAGGAAAGCGGGGACTCAGCGCGCTCGATCAACCCCTCGTGGAAATGTGCATCCGAGGCGGTCTGCTTTCACTGGCGTGTAAGCGATAGGCTCCCGGCAGCTACGAAGGCTCCATGCTTGCACGCCGGTCCTCGCCAAAGACCCCAACGACCTCACATGAGGCCATCCAACGCGACATCGCTCGTTGCCCATACTTCATGGTGATCCGCTTGAAATCGAGGTTTGTTGCGACCGCCGTAGGCTTCATGGCGCGATAGCGCCAATCGACAATGCGTTCCAGCTCTTCAACGGCAAAATCCGTGGCGCGCTCCGCTCCGAAGTCATCCAGTACGAGCAAGTCACACTCACGGCACCTTTTTGAGACTTCGAGTGACCCTCTTGAAATCTCAGCTCGAAGCTCGCTTGTAAGATCCAGCAATGGCCAATACTCGATGTGGCACTGCGCGTCAATCTCGTCCGGAGCCAGTGACGGCGTGGACGCGTCCATTGAATCCTCCCCCCTGGCGAGCCGAATCATCTCGCTCGCAGACGGGACACCGGCCAAGGCGACGTTCTCATCCGGAGTCGTTGCGGCACGCGATCGACGCTCATCGTACTCCTTCATCGTCGCAACAAGCAGATGGGTCTTTCCGAGACCATTCTTGCCGCGAATCAGAACTCCGACATCTCCATCGGCTGCGAGCCTCAGACATGCTTGATAGGCATCGCGGTTCTCATCTGTGACTTCGAAGTTCTCGAATGTGCAATGTTCGAATCTCTTCCCGATTGGCGCCCCTCGAATCACGGTGTTCCTTTCTTCAGACGGCGTTCATAGATCTCCGGGTCATGTCCGTAGGACGCCTGCATCGACCCTGTTCGCAAACGTCCTCTTGCGTCCCACTCGCGCGCCATGGCGAGATTGCGCTCGAAATTCTTCGTGTTGAACGGTGTCACACAATCATAGTACTTGCGAGACTCCTCCTTACCACCGTCGATGGCAGCCAGATACTCTAACACGAGCACTAGATCTTGCTCCTCGTAGCCCTCCCTCAGCCTTCCTCCGATGTGCTCGACGTTCTTCGCGTGCTTGGCTGAAAGCGGTGTGTAGCGGGTCCATGGCCAACTTGCCTCCCGCAGCGTATTCAGGCGGGCGATTACCCGTTCGATCGACTGGTGTATCGTGTCCACAGTGCGTTCGATCCTTGCGTCCAGCGGTTCCCGTGCACCTTCCGTTCCCTGGAGCCCGTCAAACAGACTCTGCATGACCGGTGCACTGTGCGATCCCTCCGAACCCATGGCCGACGAAACGATGTCTTCCCTGCGAATGTATCCATGCTTCTCGAGTTCCTGCAGCGCTGTTCGAACAGCTGCACGTCCCTCGGTCGCCGCCTCCGTGATCGACTTCTCCGTTTGGATCACCTCAGCAGGCTGGCCAAGCAAATGTGTGAGTATGCCTTTGGCTCGGAAAGACAACGCCCCATCCACAAGCACTCTATGTTGGTTCTGCGCCTTCTTCAAGACTCGAATCCGCTTCATCCGTACGCTCCCGCGGACGCTCCCGTGCAGCAATCCGCACACAGAACACAGCCAGTCACTCCAGAGATCATCCACTCTTGTGCCGGCATGCTACTTGAGATGAATCTCAACGATATCTCCATCCTCGAGCACGTGATCCGACGGCACTTGCTGACCGTCGAACCGCCCCGATCCCCAAATACGTACGTACTTCAGGCGGTCCACGAAATCCCGATGCACGGCCATCACTGCATCCAACACTGTACTCCCTTCAGACAGTGTGTAGGGTTCGGTCATGTCCGGCTTGTGGCCCGGAAGCTTCGTGTAGATTCTCACAACGTGCAAGGCATCGAACATCAGGCGGCGCAATGCGTCCAATCCATCCCCGGACTCCACCGAGATAGTCACAGCTGGGAACGGAAGCTTGACATCCTTGCTCGCATCTTGTGCGTCTGACTTCGTGAGCACGCCCCGGGTCGGAATCATGCGAATCCGTGTGTCCTCAGATGTTCCACCTTCCTCAACAAGCAGCGTGTTCTTCGCTTCGAGAATCTCGAGCAGCTCTTCCAGCTCTTCCTCAATCAACTCCCCATCGGTTGCATCCATCACGACCAAAGCGAGATCGGCACAGCGAATCAGGCTGTAGACCCAGGACTCGGTGTAGTCGCTCGTCACTGGGGGCAGATCGATGATTTGAATCATGATATCTTCGAACGCCATCATTCCTGGCACAGGGATCGTTGTAGAGAATGGGTAGGCTGCAACTTCCGGCTTGGCATTGGTCAAGGCCGCCAGCAGGCTCGATTTCCCAGCATTGGGCGGCCCCAACAGCACAACTTGCCCCGCACCTTCCTTGGGAATGTGGTCGTACCCGTGCCCACGTCCCTTCTTGGCCCCACCCACAGCGCCTTTGAGCTTGGCAATCCGCTTCTTGATGTCAGCCTGCATGTGATCGGTTCCCTTGTGCTTGGGAATCGTGGCCAGCATTTCCTCCAAGCACGCAAGTTTCTCCTCAGGCGTTCTCGCCTGGCGAAGCTGCTTTCGCGCTTTGATGAAATCCGCTGTTAGATTGGCAGGCATGCGTTCGCTCCCTGTGAACTAGGGTACGAAGAGATCCACGGCCGCGCAACGAAGGTCAGTCGTTGTGAGGAATCTTGATCGTGCTCCCGCCGACAAACTCGCGCACCACCGCGTCTCCTGGTATGAAAGACGTGTCTGCGACTTGCTCGACGGAAACGCCTTCCACGGAATCCAACAGCTGCAAGATTCGTTGATGCCGAATCCGCGCATCGACATAGGACGGGTACATCGTAATCTCCTCATCCTTCGGCCAGATCCCGTCCCCGCCACAGAAGAATGGCTTCAGAATGGGAAGATCGAACGGCATCCCTCCATTCACAACGCTGTCCGCCATCCCCTTAAGCGGAATGATCGAGAACAGCTCACCGGCGCGCACGTAGTGCCAGTGCAATAGTGTCGCGAGCGGAGGATGGTTTCGGTGCTTCGTGTCCCGCAGCGTTCTTCGCAGCAATCGTATGTCCTCAAACCGGGTCAGTCGTCTTAGGGAGCGATCCATCTTGTAGAGCGGGATCTGCGGAGCGGGTTCAAACAGTGGGTTCATCGCTTCGATGTACAAGCGAAAGATACTGGACGGGTCGATACCTTCCGTAATGGGGGGATAGAAGCCGTGCAAGCAATCCAACACCAGCACTTGATCAGGCCTCCGCTGCACCCGAACTGTCCCGACGCGACGCCCTTCCTTGAAGCTGTAGACTGGCTTGTCGATCGGTTCCCCGTCGAGCAAAGCAAGCAGATGCTCGTTCAGCAACTGGATGTCCAGCGCCTCGGGCGTTTCGTAGTTACGGTCATCGATCCAGTCGCTCGGATGCTCGATCAAGGACCAGAAGTAGTCGTCAAGGTTGAGCATGAGGAACCTCAATCCCCGTGCTCGCAAACGTTCGGTCAACTTCACGGTCGTTGTGGTCTTGCCAGACGACGAGGGACCGCTCACCCAGATCATCCGGATGTCATCCCCGTTTTCGAGCCGGTGCATCAACTTGCCCGCCACGCCATCCAATGCCTGCTCATATCGCTCGAGCGCCCCATCAATGATGCGCTCCAACCGTTGCTCACGGACCGCTTCGTTCAGCCCTTCCATCGTGTCACAACCGTGCGCTTGATTCCATGCCAGGAGCGGATCCATCGTCTCGGCCGGGTAGCCGTTCTCCACAAACTGCTCATGCGTAATCGCGCCTTCCCGAACCCAGTGGTTGCCCCATCGATAGCACTCAAACGCATCCGCTACTTTGGCGAACCCGTTGCTTCGTAAGACATGCAATACGGTATCCTGGATCGTTTCCACGGTCGGCGGGAAGTTCGTAACAAGATGCCTCGGGTCTGCATTGAGGCAGATGACCACGAGATCGGCAAGGAAAGAGGCGATGCCGTCATCCGTGCCGCCAGCCGCGAAAACACGCTCGTTGATGTCCGGGATGTAGTCTGGAGCGAATCCGCCCATAGATGTCGCAGCTCTCATGATGACGTTTCGGATTTTCTCGGGATCGAACTGCACCAAGGCAAGGTTTCGCTTACGTATCTTTCCGATTCTGTTCAGAACTGACATAGTGAAGCATTATAGCGGGACACGCCGTGTGTTTGCGACGCAAGAAGCGAGCGTTCTGGCACACGAGGTGCCAAGCGCGGTGATTCGCTTGACTCAACGCGACGTGTCCGCTTGCGCAGGCGTAGAAGCTCGATTCTAGGGTGCGGATCTTGCAGCGATCAGCTCTTCCTCGCTGGCCAGCGCTACGCCTGCTTCAACCAGCACGTCATAGATTTCACGAGCAGACCACTGTTTGCACCCGTCGACGACAACCGTCTTCGGGTTTTCAAGTAGCCATTCATCGTGGAGGACTTCTAGGTCGCGAAGATACTCGATCGGGATCGTCGATTCCTCGTCCCGCCCGCGCTCCGCGATACGCTCACAGCAGACATCTGCTGGCGTGCGCAGGTACACGATTTTGTCGGGTGGTGTGCACCAATTGCTCTCGAGCCAGTCCCAAAGCTTGCAGTACAGCTGCCATTCGGTCTTCCGGATGAGTCCGGATTGGTAGCAGTTCTTGGCAAACACGTACCGATCGCAGTAGATCGAACGCTCCAATACGATGTTGCGATGATCGGACATCGCAAGGACTTCCTTCCACGTCTTGGCCCTCGTCGTGAACGCCGCCAGCTGGAAGGTGAACGCCCAACGCTCCGTGTCCTTGTAGAACAGATCCAGCAGGTTTTCTTCGAAATCCTGCTGCCATGTGCCAACCGGCTCTTCAATAAAGCCGAACAACTCGGATTCTGCAAGACGTCTACCCACTGTGCTCTTACCTGCTGCGATGTTTCCTTCAAATAGGATCATGGTCCGCTGCCCTTTCACACTTCCCCCTTTGCGGAGACATGGCCACCCATAGCTGGCTCTGCATCACCAAGAACACTGTCTGTAACCGGAATTGGGCCCACCCATAGGATTGTGCATGCGCCCCCTGCCTTTCATCATACAGAGGCTTGGGCGTTCATGGAAATCCGCGCTGATCGATCATCCATCTCCCAAACCTACAAGCTATCCCCGCTTCGATCTCCGTCCTTCGACCGAAGCAGACAGCCGTCCAAAGGACTTATGTCCCGCTCAACTCGTTATCTTTCGACGCTTCTGTAGATGCGTCGCCTGTCAGTTCTGCCATTTCATCCGCGCACAAGCGTTGGTTGAAATCGAGTTCCCCTGCTCTACAATCCACCCCATTGAGAGGCGGAACATGACAGCACAAAGCAATTCGGAGATTGCCTTTGAGGCGTCACTCTTTGACGTCTTTCGAACTGCTGCGCGGATCACGATGCGGGATCCCGGTTTTGCAATGCGTGCGCTACGCTTGATGCGCCGTCAGCAGAAGGCTGCGCGTGTGCGCGAACGCTGGGAGGCAAGTGGCACGCACGTGCCTCCGTTTGCCATCTACAGCACGACCGCTCGATGCAACCTCCGGTGTGCAGGCTGCTACGCCAACATTCTTCACATCTCCGATCGCAACGAACTCACGGATGCCAGAACCCGGGCATTGCTTCGCGAAGCCGTCGACCTCGGGGTTTCGGTGATGCTGCTTGCTGGGGGAGAGCCGTTGCTTCGGGAACGCATGCTTGAACTCACAGCCGCAGCGCCCGAGATTCTCTTCTTGCTGTTCACGAATGGAACGCTTCTGGACACAGAAGTCGCAGAACGACTGAAGCGCCAGCGTCACGTTGTACCCGTCCTCAGCATCGAAGGCGACGAGTCCAAGACGGATGCGCGAAGAGGAGATGGCTCGCATCAGCAGGTTCTCAATGCCATGCAGCTGCTCCGAGCCAAACGCGTCTTCTTCGGCACGTCCACGACATTGACAAGTGAGAATTTCGAGCTTGCGACGGATAGGCAGCACCTTCTCAATCTGATTCGCAACGGATGCCGCCTGTTCTACTTCATCAACTATGTCCCCGCAGCACCGGGAACAGACGATCTGCAACTGACACTTGAGCAGGTTGCCGAACTCGACCGCCGACTTGCTTCTTATCGTAAGGATCTGCCGTGCCTTCTGATTGCCTTCCCACATGACGAGATCGCCTTGGGAGGCTGTCTTGCCGCGGGCAAAGGGTTCTTGCACATCAATGCCTACGGCGATGTCGAACCTTGCCCGTTTTCGCCCTACTCAGACAGGAACCTGTCCGAAGCTACACTTCTGGAAGCATTGCACTCTCCGCTGTTCCGGAAGATCCTGGACAGCGGTGTCACCCTCGACGAGACGGACGGGCGGTGTGCCCTCTGGAAGCGGAGAGAGTGGGTAAGCAGCCTGTGTGCATCGAGCAAGTCGGGGTCAAATGGCGTCGGCTGATGAGTTCGCGAAACCCGGAACCCGCCACAATCTCCCGTATCTGGAAATCGATGCGCTGCTGACAGGGCGAGGCTACGTTTCGTCCGAAGTTTCCACGGCGATCCAGGTACTGCAAGCCCGGGCTCCTGGGGCGCGACCGCTCACTCGACACTTCGCCGAGGTGTTGCTGAACCTCAGCAACACCTCCCATGTCGCGATTCTCACTGGATTTGTCGTGCCTGCGGTTCTCCCCCAGGGCGAAAATGATGGCCCGCTGGGCTCGGTCGTGTTGGCTCGCGCCCTCGTCGGGGCCGGATTGCATCCGATCCTGTTCGCCGATCCCCCGCTTCTCGAAACAACTCGCTGGCTCGTCGCAGAGATGAGAGCTGATGTTCCGGTTCATTGCTTGACTGCGCTGCTGCAAGGCCGTTTCGTCAAACACCTCGGAGCCGTCATCGCTGTAGAGAAGCCTGGCAGGAGTGCCCATGGGGTCATGCACACTTTCGATGGACATGCCATCGTCGGCGGCTCTCTTTCCGTTGATGCCGCTTTTGAGCGATGGGGAAACCAGGCGGTTCCCACGTTGTCGATCGGCGATCGCGGCAATGAAGTGGGTTTCGGCGCGCTTTGCGAGGCCGTCCTAGAGGCGTTCCCAAGTGCAGCGACATGCCGCTGCGGCTGTGATGCGGGAATCGTCTCTACAACGTCGGCTGACCTCGTTCTTCCTGCTGCAGTATCGAATTGGGGTGCCTACGGCGTTGCCGCCGCACTGGCCCTTCTGCAAGGGGATCCTGATCTTGCCCACTGTCCTGCGGACGAGGCTCGTCTTCTACACGTCGCGGCAGTGCGTGGCTGCGCCGACGGTGTCGTTCGCCGCTGTGGATTCGGCGTAGATGGGCTGTCCGGGTCAACTTCCGTCCAGCTTGTCTCCGAATTGCACGACATGGTTCGGAGAGCACTTGGAGAAACGCACGGCTAAGAGATGCGCCTGTGCATGGCCTCTTTGAAAGCAGGAACAAGGCGCTTCGCGAGTAGCCAGCTCAGGTCAAGGAATCCTCTAACACCCGCAGAGGTCCGCTTACCGCTGCTCCCTTCCGGGCCTGACGGAGTTCACAAACATGCGCCGCAGAGGGCTCAACCCTCATCACCGCTTTCCCGTGGACGGACCCTCACGCCGACTCCCTTGGAGAACCTTTCGGCTCCACATGAGCGGGTTGTGGATCACAGGGGACCGCTAGCCCCCCACCTAGCACAGGCGTTGGCGGAGGGGGCGGGATTTGAACCCGCGGTACCGCGAGGGTACACCAGTTCTCCAAACTGGCGGATTCGGCCGCTCTCCCACCCCTCCGAGTACTGCGTCCGGATTCTAGACGGCAGCCGATGACACTTCAACTTGAGTGCTCACTGTTCCTTCAGGGATTGAGATCCTAGCGATCCTGTCCGCCGCAGGAGGACAGGACTGCCGCGCATCTTGGGATGGCTCGATCCCAGCCCTTCGTGGCTGCTTTGGGATCAAATCCGTACATCCATGTCGCATGATTCAGCGAGGTTACTCCTTGATCTATTGCTCCCCAGCCCTGGAAAAGGTTCCTCGAAACGCTAGTCAACGCCACGGACAAATCACTGATTGACCCGCCCCGGATAGCCAGAGGCTGTTCTTGTGAAGAGGATGGAGATATGACACGCACAGGAAGGTACGGCCCTGAGAGACGGGAGAACGGGCCACCCGAATGGCGTTCGAGCGCGAGCGATCGCTCCCATGTGGGCAGCGATCGCCTCAATCGAGAGAAAGGTTGGCTGTAGTGCAGGGACGCTACGTACGTGGCTACGCTAGATGGAAATTGGCACAGGTTGTCGAGGCGGACTGACGGATCGACAGCATGCTCAGGGGCAGGCTTTGTCGCTCCGAAGCTCATCCGGGCCTGTTGATTACGGGGCTGGCGAAAGTCGGATCTCAATGTGACACACGTTACCTTTGCGCAGGCGGTGTGCCCCTAGGGGTGCCGCCGTTATTGCCTAACATGCTTCTGGAGGACAGATGAGGAGTTCATCTCGATGCCAAGAGAAGCGTGGAGGTATTGCCGATGAGAGTGTGGACCCGAAAGAACTCAAGACTAGTCGTATCTCTTCTCATGCTTGCGGTCATTGCCATCCCGGTTGCCGGCAATCGTCTGAAGCTAGTGTCCCCAACGAGCGCTGGGCCTGTATCCTACGCTGACAGCCAAATCGAGATTGCGTTTGCCCTTCGCGAGGCATCCTTCTGGACCGGTGATATCGGAATCGAGTTCTCAATAAGGAACCTGACAAATCGCGACATCGAGATTGACTGGAATCGTTCACGGATCTGGATGCCGGACGGGCGCATGAGCAGACTGATTCACGGTGGAGTTCGCTACATCCAAGCGGATGCGTACCTCCCGCCATCTGTGATCCCAGCGCGATGCACACTGACTGACTTCGTGCTACCATCGGACAGCATCCAATTCACAGCTATCGGATGGAGAGTAAAGCCACTTAACTTTGAGTTGAAGAGCAACATTACACTACACCTTGCTCTGCAGGGGATCCACCTCCGAAACGCCGGATACGATTTCGTCTTCGAGGTCAGACAGGATTCATCGCGCAACGCGTTCTCATCTTCGATCGTACAGTGGTTCATCGCTGGAGTCGCTCTTCTCTATGTGGGCACTATGCTGTAGACAAGCTGGCGTAGCGCCAGCTTGTCTATCGACTCTGAAGATGGCATGCATGACCATGGCCTCAGTCACGTGGGTCACAGGGCCCCAATGGCTCTCGCCTTGCATGAGGGGTCGTCGTCATGTGCTGTAAGTTCACGGCTGCAGTTTGCTAGTACTCAACCTCCACGATCTCGATTCCAAGAGCGGCCAGCCCAATCGAAGGTTCGTGAAGCTCGGCATCCTCGAGAGTATCCCAACCTTCGATGATATAGCCACCATGCAGTGTTGCACCTGACTCGCTTGGATCGAGATCAACCCAGAATCCATCAACCAAAGCTTGAGTCCAAGTATGAGGTACGAACAGGCTCGAACCATCCTCGTTAGCAGTCTTGTATTTCAAACCGTAGACAATGCGAGCCGAGATGCCTTCCAGCCTCAGCAACGCAGTCAGCAACACTGAATGCTCTCTTGAGTCGCCTCGCTGGCTCTTGGCAACCTCCGAAGCACGCCCAGCAGTCACGTCTACTACCTTGTCAGTGATATACTCATAGACAAAGTGACTCAACGCATGTGCTCTTTCAACGGCCATTTCCAGACTTGAGATGTGTAGATCCTGACTCAACGAGGCGACGGCTTCGTCCTCGTAGTCAATCAACCTCGAAGGTTGCGAGTACCGTTCCATCGTGCCATCTCCTTCTGCTGCCGGCGCGGGATCCCCAGGAGAGAACGAGACCAGAACGGAAGTGTTGCCAGACTGGATGACTCGTTGCCCACCTGCTGTGGGAACCTCTGGGAGGATGACTTTTCCGTTTGTGCTCAGCCGAAACACAACACGTGTCGAAAGCTTGACTTCGTCGATTGGCTTGTCTGCGGATGCGAGTAAGATCGGTGTCGACAACCCAGTTCTGGACGCAATGGCTTCTCGCATGACGTCTTCCGGGACAGCAAGCAGAGTGATGACTCCCGGACCGAATCCAGTGCTCTCAAAAACGAGCTCCCCGGTACTTGATCGATACTGCACGAAGTCAGTACCCCCCTCTACAGCGACATGGTAGATCAGGACGATCTCTCGTTCACCGCCGATTTCCATTCGTTGCTGATCGACGAGTGTCATGGTGAGTTCGTGCGGTTCGATGTCAGAGGGGTTTAAGAGTGAGTGTATCGTGATCGTCCGGTGCCCTTCTTGAATACGCTCTGCCACGATCCTCCTGCTTTTCGCGGGCATGAGCGCTGCGCTCGTCCCATTGGGATAGCTCATTACGTGTGACGCTGTTTGAGACGTCATTGTCTGGACTATCTCCGACCCACTGTAATCCGTCACGATTGTCGAAACCTCACCGGGCAACTCCCGTACCACTTTCCCGAAGAGCGGAACGCCATCCCTGGACTCCACAAATGTGTGCTGGAGCTTTATCACCGCGGGCTCGCGCGAGGAGTCAATCTCCATCTCAGTGTCAATGATGGTCCTGTACAGCTTCTTCTCCTTTGTCTCAAGCGTGCGGGACCAACCGATCGCCTCTCCATCGACGCAGATGACGTACCAAGAGTAGTTTGTACCGGCAGAATTCTGGGTGGGCATCATGGCGCTGCAACCGGCAAGGCAGGCAAGCGTAGTCAGGCCCAGCAATGACCATACGATAAGCTTGCCAAGCATCACGCGGTCCCTGCCTTCACGTTGAGTGTATTCGGAGATGTCGTCATACTGGCGGATTCGTCGATTCACAGGTTCTAACTATGCCACAACCCTCTCACATATCCAAACCGCGATATGTGCTGGAGCCCATCGCCGTCAAGCCTGTTCGAAGGGTTCCCTCGCCAAGCCGAGCTGTGCTGATGCGATGGCGGCTGACTTCCCCTCACCAAGGGCGCCACCCTCCTAGATGTTGCGGGGTGTCGTTCGCAAGCAACACCACAAGGAGATCCAATGCGCTAGAAACCTTGCGGGACTGGACAAGTTAGATGCTAGCCTTTGGCTCGTCATGCACGGCAGTATCCGGCAAACTGCCTATCTGAAGTTGATCCCCTCCGACCCTGCATCGCGCAACCTGTGACGGAGGGCAATCTCTCGCGAAGAACAAGACACTCGTCCAGCTCAGTAGATACAAGCCTGCCTGTCTATCAGGTCACGCTTCTTCATCCCGCATACAAACCTTGAGTAGTCTCTTGGCAACACGAGAAGCCAGGGAGAGGATATGAAGCTTGCATACTGCACTGTGAAGATGTTTGCGCTCATCTTCTTTCTTTTCCTGAGCTTCAATGGTGCGATGAATCGCATCGATGCACCTGCCTCCAACAAGATCGTGCGGCCCATTGACGCCATGGTTGAGTCGTGGGGTGAACCGGTTCATGTCTACCCTTCAGAGAGCCTCGACTTCACAAGACACGTTGCGAATGCACAGGTTTGGATCTACAGACATCCGGACCGATTCGTGATCGTTCAAGCTGGGAAGATCGTCATGATCCGTTCCTGCAGCGACACCGAGCTAGTCCCCTCCGCGTTGGCGGTACAGGAACCCGAAGTCCCCGTGATGCCCCAAGCAACGATTGACGAGTAATACGGGACCCAGCGAATCGAGGAACTCGACAACCGGCGATGACGCAACACTCGAAGAGGGTGTACCAGTTTTCCGAACTGGCCGATTCGGTCGCTCCCCACCCCTCCGAGTACTGCGTCCGGATTCAAGGCGGCAGCCGATGACACTTCAACTCAGGAGTGCACACGCAGCAGTTCAGATGATCGCTGGACTTCCGCGGCATGCGCGAACGGTCTACGCAAGAATGGCCTGAAGATCCGCTTCGGGACTCGAGATCGGCATGATCCCGAAGCCCTCGACCAAGACACCCAGCACCGCAGGGCTGACAAAAGCGGGAAGCGAAGGGCCGAGCCGGATGTTCTTGATGCCCAGGTGGAGCAGGCTCAGGAGAATCGCAACCGCCTTCTGCTCGTACCACGAGAGAATCAGTGACAGCGGGAGCGAGTTCACGTCCATCTCAAACGCATCGGCAAGGGCCATAGCAATCTGAACTGCGGAATAGGCATCGTTGCACTGCCCGATATCGAGCAATCGTGGGATGCCTCCGATCTCACCGAAATCAAGCTTGTTGAATCGGTACTTCCCGCACGCAAGCGTCAGGATCACACAGTCATCCGGCACCTGCTTGCAAGGTCTGTGTAGTAGTTGCGCCCGGGACGTGCTCCATCGCAACCTCCAACCAGGAAGAGGTGGCGAATTGCACCCGTCTTCACTGCGTCGATCACCTTGTCTGCAATCCCGAGCACGGCGTCACGTGCGAAGCCAACAAGAATCGTCCTCTCTGGACCCTCTTCCGCAAACCCGGGCGACGGTTTCGCAGCTTCGATCACCTGCGTGAAGTCGCGATCCTCAACGTGTGTTACACCAGGCCATGCGACCAACCCTGCAGTGAAGATTCGCTTCCTGTAGGAATCCAGCGGTTTCTGGATGCAATTCGTAGTCATGAGAATCGCTCCGGGGAAGTCGTCGAACTCCTTCTGCTGACCCTGCCAGGCTCCGCCGTAGTTGCCCGCCAACGTTGCATACCTGTGGAGCCCGGGATACCCATGCGCGGGAAGCATGTCCCCGTGCGTGTACACGTTGATGCCAGTTCCCTCTGTCTGTTTCAGCAACTCCTCGAGATCCTTGAGATCGTGCCCCGAAATCAGGATCGCCTTTCCTGCACGAGGCTCGACACGTACCGAGGTCGGAACCGGAGCACCATAGCTACTCGTGTGCGCGCGATCCAGCAACTCCATGACCTGCAGGTTGATCTCGCCGCATCGCAGACTCATCTCGGTCAGCACTCCAATATCGGTCGGATTCTTTCCGAGAAATGCGAGCGCCTCGTGGAAGAACGCATTGACTGCCCCATCCTCCAATTCGAGAATCCGCGCACGCTCCGCGTAGGCTGCCGCGCCCTTCAGGCCGTAGAGCAGAAGCTCCTGCAACCCCGCAATGTTCCCGCCGTACTCGGCCTTCCTTGCCTCAATACCGATCCCTGCTTGCTGTGCAAGCAGGCTACCGAGATTCTCCGCAGGAGCCCACTTCGCAATTTCCGGCACAGGAGCGTCACTCCCTACGACCGACCGATAGAGCTCCACAGCACGCCTTCGTTGCTTCTCCCCTTCGCGAATCCAGCCCATCAGTCGCTCCGCGTCGAAGTTCACATTGGTTACCGTCGTGAACAACGCCTCGACAACGAAGCGATCGATTCCGGGATCTTTGCCGCCAGCTAGGCTCGCCCTGTACGCCAACGCCGCGATTCCCTTTGCCTGGTGGAGCAACAAGTCCTGAAGCGCTGCCGTTGTGGGATCTTTGCCGCAGACACCGAAACTCCGGCAACCTGTTCCATTTTGGTTTGCTCGCACTACCAGTAGAACATACAGCCTCCTAATTGTGGTTTAGTATCGCTTCTTATTCCGCATTCACGTATCACTATACCTTAATTCGAGAGAAATCTAGACGTCTTGCGCAAACCGGGAACTCGGAACTCGGAACTCGGAACTCGGAACTCGGAACTCGGAACTCCCTCCATCGTTGTTGGAGGTGCAACGCCCCGAAGGCACGGTCTTCTTATCTCTTGTGGTCCCTTAACCCCTTCTCACTCGGTGCGGGCTCTCGCAAGCTCATCGAGTGCCCGGCCTTGGGGCGTTGCGTAGGCACACACCTCACCCTAGCTGTTTGTCAACCGCTTGTCAAGTTTTTGTGGTCTTTTGTCTCTCTTTTTTGTCTTTAGCGTTTCTTCGTCATTGGCTATTGGTTTTTGTAAGACGTTTGTCACATTATGTAAGCTATTGCTGATATCATGCCCAGGAAATCGTATCGGATCGTATCGCGAGGTTATGCCGTCCAGGATGCGCGCATCCAGGCCAATCTATCTGCCAAGGAACTTGCTACGCTCGTTGGCCTCTCACGACCGATGCTCTCTTCGATAGAGAACGGGGCGGGTACAAGAGAGAAGACGGCACACAGAATCGCGGAAGCCCTTGGTAAGACCTTCGAAGAACTGTTCGATATCACACGCCCGCAGCAGCTATCGGGGTGATTCCGAGAGCATTCCCCTTGCGATTCGCGTGTAGATCTGGGTCGCGGTCTCGAGTTCCGAAACCGGAAGCTGATCGTTCGGCCCGTGAGCATTCGCAATGTCACCGGGCCCGAGAATGACGGTCTCCAGGCCAGAGGCGGCGAGGTGCCCACCGTCAGTCCAGTAGGTAACTCCCACCGGCTTGCCGGACAACCCCAAACCTTGACATACACTGGCGGCGCATTGGGCAAGCAGCGCCTCAGGCTGGGTGCCCAGCGGTCCGTGCGGGACGACGGCCGTCTCCTCCATTTCCTGCACACGGAAGGACAGACCAGCGACCGAGCCCAGGGTCGACGCAACAAGTGCCTCGACCTCGCCGACCGGATCCCCTTCACCCGGCAGTGTCCTTCGGTCGATGTCCAGGAAGCAACGCTCTGCAACGATATTCGGCTGGGTGCCCCCTGAGATCCTCCCGATGCTCACCGTCGGGGTTCCAAGCAAAGGATGTTTCCGCTCGGATAATTCCGTTTTGTACTCGCCCTCCAACGTTTGAATCAAACGGGACGCGTAGGACACCGCATTGACTCCTTCGTTCGGTCGACTTCCGTGCGCTCCGCGCCCAACGAGCGTAATGCGTAGGAAGCACGCCCCCTTATGTGCGATCCCGACTCGAAGGCTCGTGGGCTCCCCGACGATGGCGTAGTCGGCGCACACACCGCCATCGACCATTGCCTTGACACCGATCGAGCCTGTTTCCTCTCCAACCGTTCCTGTGAAGAGGAGATCGCCGTTCATCGAGAACTCGCCGTTCTGGACCGCCTGCTGAATATCGACGAGCGCGCAGGCCATCGCCGCAATGGCTCCTTTCATGTCACACGCGCCGCGCCCCCAGACGATGTTATCCACAAGCCGCGGTACGAACGCGTCCTGCATGTTCCCTGCAGGCACAGTGTCGAGATGCCCATTCAGCATCAACGTCGGACCTCTCCCACCACGAATCCGCGCGATGACATTGGCGCGGGTTCCCTCCACAGGCTGTAATTCCGCCTGGATTCCTCTTGCCAGGAACCAATCGGCAAGGTATTTCCCGATGCGTTCCTCGCATCCGGACGTTTGGATGTGGCTTTCGATGGAAATGAGGTCCTGCAGCAAGTGCAGGACCTCGGATGGATGCTGTGGTGCTGACATGAGGGTTACTTCCTTCTTGGGGACAGCTTCTGCATCGTGCCGCTGTCCATGGCTTCCTTTGCAATCTCCCGCAGTCGGAACTTCTGGATCTTCCCGGACTGCGTCATCGGGAACTCGTTCAACACCACCACGTAGCGCGGCACTTTGAAGTTCGCAATTTCGCCAACGCAGAAATCCACGATCTCCTGAGGATCAATGGATACTCCCTCGCGGGCGATGATGTAGGCCGCGGCAACTTCACCCATCACGTTGTCCTGGATCCCAATGACCGAGACATTCTGAACCTTCGGATGCGTAAACAGGTACTCCTCGATCTCTGCGGGATAGACATTGAAGCCGCCACAAATCAGCATGTCCTTCTTCCGACCGACGATCTGCACATACCCCTCGCCGTCCATCGTCGCCAGATCCCCTGAGTAGAGCCACCCCGCATCGTCAATGGATTCGGCCGTCTTATCCGGCATCTTGTAGTAGCCCATCATGACGTTGTATCCGCGGCATGCGAGCTCCCCCATCTCGCCGGTTGCCAATGGTTGCCTGTCATCGTTCGCGATTTTCACCTCGATGCCGTCCAAGGCTCGGCCGACCGTCTCCACCCGACGCTCGATCGAATCATCGAACCGCGTCATCGTAATCACCGGCGAGGCTTCCGTAAGTCCATACGCGATGGACACGTTGCAGTGGAGCTCCTCCATCGTCCCGCGCATGACTTCCACGGGGCAAGGTGCTCCTGCCATGATTCCAGTGCGCAACGAATCGAGCGCATACGCAGACCCGTCCTCTTTCCCCTTCCGTGCCTCTTCAAGTTCCAGGACAAACATCGTCGGCACACCGTACAGCACGCTCACGTCGAAACGTTCTACAAGTTCCAGCGCCTCTCGAGGCTTGAAGATCTGCATCGGGACCATTGCGGCTCCCCATGTCACTGCGCCGCCGATTCCCATCACACAGCCGAAACAGTGAAAGAAAGGGACGGCAAGCAAGAACACATCTTCCGCCTGTGTGTGGAGCACCTCCGTGACCTGTTCGGCGTTTTTCGCGATGTTGTGATGTGAGAGCATCGCGCCTTTCGGATTCCCCGTGGTTCCCGAGGTGTAGAGGATAAAGACGTTGTCCTCCGGCTCGCAACTCGCCTCACGGGCCTCGAGTTGACCATCGTCAAGCAGGCCACTCCCCGCTCCGATGACATCGGAAAAGGCGTGCATCGCATTCCCAGGCTGTCCAATGATCACGACGTGATTCAGCTTCGGCAGATGGTCCCGGATCTCCTGGATCATCGAGATGTAATCAATCCCGGCAAACGTGTCCACAGCGAACAACGTCGTAGCTTCGGAGTTTTCCAGGATGTACTCGACTTCATGCGTCTTGTATCGTGTGTTCATCGGAACGACCACCGCCCCGATGCGCGCAATCGCGAAGTAGGCGGTAACCCATTCAGGGATGTTCGGCATCCAGAGTCCGACCTTCTCGCCTTTTCCGACGCCAAGTCCGAGCAGTCCTCTTGCCAACTGGTCAACTTGCTCGTTCAGTTCCGAGTACGTAAGCGAGACTCCGCTCGGATCCAGGATCGCGTTGCGTGCAGGATACTTCGTCGTGGAATCCCGAAGCACTTGGGACAGTGTTCTCATGAAGTCACCTCATGGGCAGTGGATACTGTGGATTATCGAGAAGGAATCAGCCAATCGCAAACTGGCTCTATCGCCCCGTCGTGCGTACCATAGCGCAAGAGACGACCACTTCAAGCGGATGCTTCAAGGTGCACGCACATCCGTCGTGTCCGCGTGTGCTGTCAGGTCACATCGCTCGCAAGAGAGGAGGAATCTTGATCCCTGTCATCTCCATCATCGGGCACCACAACGCAGGCAAGACATTGCTTCTTTCTCGGCTGATTGAGTCCCTCACCGAGCGGGGCCTCGTTGTCGGCGCAGTCAAGCATGCGCCACATCTCGACGATCTCGATGCACGCGGAAGCGACTCGGATCGTTTCCGGGAGGTCGGCGCAGATCGTGTGCTGCTCCTCGGTCGGACGACTGCAAGCCTCACCTGGGATTTCTCGAAGAGCCAGCAATTGGAGGATCATGTAGATTCGCTGTTCCTCGGTTGTGATCTTGTGCTCGTAGAGGGGTTGAAATCCGGGCCGTTCCCGAAAATCGAGGTCTATCGACGCAATCGGGAAATCCGAGAGGACCCGCTTGCCGGGGAGATCGATGTATTTGCGGTAGTAAGCGACGAATCCCTTGCGCTTCCGGATGGTACACGTCAGTTCGGCGCTCGAGATGCGGAAGCGATTGCGGATATGCTCGAAGCGATGTTTCTTGCACCCTAGAATGACCGCTCGTTGCGCCCCTCCATGGGCTGTGGTACCCTCCTCGACGTATGAATCAAACGAAGAAACGTGATGGCAAGGGACTTGCGTACACCGCAGCTGCCTCGCTCTTTCTTGTACCTTTGACGTCCGATCGCCTCGCGCTGGGACGTTCGTTTGCCGCTCCACTGATCTCCTCGAGAAGTGGTGAGGTCGAACGCGCACGACTACGCGGACATCCCGATTTGCTAGAGCTGGTCGCACCTGAAGGCAAGGACAGGATCGGGATCGCGCAGGTTCGTGAGCTGATCCGCTCTGCACAGTTCTCCCCGGTTCAAGGCGATCGCAAGGTCTGTCTGATCCCCCGCGCGGAGTCGCTCACGCCTGAAGCATCCAATGCGCTCCTCAAGATTATGGAGGAACCACCCCGGGATCTCGCGTTTGTCCTGTTATCAGGTCATCCAAGTGACTTACTGCCGACCATCGTCTCGCGCAGTCGGGTTGTACGATTCTTGGGCGCATCTTCAGAGGAACTGCAGGCCCAATTCCGCGCTGTCGGGTACTCAGATTCACAGGCGGCTTGGCTGGCACGCCAACCCCTTCGCGACGGAGAAGCCCAAATGCTGCTGGGGCAACGCCTCGATATCGAGGGCAAATTGCGCGAAGAGCGTTCGGCGCTTGCAGCTGCAGATACGCTCACTCATATGGAGGCGTGCCTGGCGGGACCTCCCCTTCGGAGGCGTGTGGCCATGCTCTACCTGTTTCACCGCCTTGAGGAGCAAGACGCCAACTTGATGACGTCCGGCATCCGTGTGCTCGCTTCTCAGGATCGTGACATTCTTGGCCGTTTCTTGCATGAGCTCATGGCATGTGCTTTCGATATCTTGCGATCATCCACAGCCGCGGATGCGCTGCAGGAACCTCAGATTCAAGATCTGATGAATCGTATCGAGGCTCGGCGACTGCTCAACTTCTGCTTGGCCATCGAAGCCTCCCATCAATCGCTCGCCGCGTACGGTCCCCCAGAGGGGAACCTGCTATCATTGTTCCTGGAATTCAAAGGAGCTGGCCATGCCCGCTGAGCGAATCGTTCTGGTCCACGTGCAGAGCCTTGAACGGGAAACCGTCTACTTCAATGCCGGATCTTTGAAGCTGCAGGTCGGTGATCCTTGTGTTGTGGATCACGGAGGTCTTCGCCTCGGAGAGGTCATCGGCGAATTGCAGGCCGGCAAGGGGTTGGGAGAGCAACTCGAACGCATCTTGCGCGTTGCGACACCGGCCGACCTCGACACCTATCGATACAACCAAGCCGATGCGGAACGCGTCCTCTCTTCAACGCGCGAGGTGATCGCACATCACGAACTCCCCATGCACTTGGTTGCGGCCGAGTATGCCCTAGATCGCAAACAGCTTCGCATCTACTTCACAGCACCGCATCGTGTTGATTTCCGCAATCTACTTCGCGATCTCGCCAGCCGATACGGCACACGCATTGAGCTTCGACAGATGGGTGCGCGTGATGAAGCACGGATCAAAGGCGGGATCGGTCGATGTGGCCAGATTGTTTGCTGCCATCGCTTCTTGCGCGCCCCCAGTCCAGTTCCGATGGAACTCGCCTACGATCAGGAACTCTTCGTGTCGCCGGAACGCATTACTGGCGTATGCGGAAGATTGATGTGCTGCCTTGCGTACGAACACAAGACCTACCAGCAGGAGCTTGCTCGTTTCCCGAAGCTAGGTGCACAAGTCGCCTGGCAAGAGAAGCGAGGGAAGCTGATTTCGCACAACATCTTTCGGAACACGGTCACAATACTCACGCCTGCCCGCGAGCGCCTTGATGTCGATGTTAATGAAGTGACGGTGTTGCGGCCTGGGAAGAGGCGCCGACGCTAACGATTCGAGCGCCCGCTTGCTCCAGCGTCTTCCACTCCTCTACAGACAACGTGGCCTCGACATGCGCTCCAAGTTCTGTGTACTCGACAATCCGCGCCTTTCCACTCGCTTCGTAGATGTGCATGAAGTGAATGGCGCGATGCGGCATCACGAAGAAGTAGCGCTCATCGTGCCCGTAGAGTGCCTCTTCCATCGCATGCACGAGTTGCTCGATGTGCGTTCCTTTCCTGGCCGAGATGGTGACACCGTTGACAGGCGACACCATCGGTTGCTCGCATCGATCCATCTTGTTCCAAACCGTAATTATCGGTGGCATCGTATCGTGATCGTGAAAGACTTCCTGATCCAACGTCTCGAGTACTGAGCGATGATCGGCCTCCCAAGACACTTTGGAGATGTCGACAACGTGCAACAGCAAGTCCGCGTGCTGTGCAGCTTCGAGCGTGGCAGCAAATGCGGGCACAAGGTCGTGCGGCAGGTCTTGAATGAAGCCTACGGTGTCCACGAACAGCACGCCCCGTCCTGAACCGATCTCACCACGGCGCACCCGTGTATCCAGTGTAGCGAAGAGCTTGTCTCCGACGAATGCGTCTGCTTCACACAACCGGTTGAGCAGCGTGGACTTCCCGCTATTCGTGTACCCGACCAATGCCACCTGCGGAAGGTGGCCCTTGGTGCGGCTTTTCCGCCGCACATCACGCTCTTTCGCTGCTTTCTTGAGGCGCCGCTCGAGGATGTGAATCCGTCGGTAGATCTTGTTGCGGTCCAACTCAAGCTGCGTCTCTCCAGGGCCACGTGTGCCAACTCCACCAACTGCACGTCCTCCGGCCCGCGTAAGCGAAATTCCCCAGCCTCGCAGTCGCGGTAGCAGATAGTGCAGCTGAGCAAGTTCAACCTGCAGCCGCGCCTCTTTCGTGGCTGCACGTTGGGCGAAGATATCCATGATCAATTGCGTTCGATCGACTGCCTTGCGCCCAAGCGCCTTCTCAAGGTTCCGTGCCTGTGCAGGGCTGAGTTCTTCATTGAAGATCACAACATCCGCTCCCAGTTCTTCGGCGGTTGCCTTGATCTCTGCAAGCTTCCCTTTCCCAACGAACGTCGCAGGATGGGGCCGGTCCCTGCGCTGCACAGCAACGGCAAGAACTGGGATCCCCGCGGTGTCAGCAAGGGACTCCAGTTCCCGAAGCGAGGTCCTTTCTTTCGCATCCCCATAGAGAATCCCAACCAGAATCGCCTGCTCCGTCCCAAAGACACGGGCACGCGTTCCCAGCCGGTCCTCGACTAGTGCCTCATCCGTTCGAATTGCTCTCTCGTCGTTCAATCGTAGCCCCCAGAGATTGCAGCTTCTGTTCGAGCCTGGCGTAGCCGCGGTCGATGTGTTTCACTTCGCGGACCGTTGTACGGCCTCGCGCAGCCAATCCAGCCAAGACAAGGGCTGCACCTCCCCGCAGATCCGGCGCCTCTACCGTGGTCCCCTGAAGCACATCGACGCCCCGGATCGAGAGCATGCTTCCGTCGTGCAGCATGCGAGCTCCCATCTTACACAACGCATCTGTGTATGCGAAGCGCCTCTCGAAGACCGTCTCCTCGATCGTACTCGTTCCTTCTGCGATTGACAGCAGCGCCGCTACAGGAGGGTGCAGATCGGTAGGGAATCCCGGGAACGGGGATGTCCGCACCTCCGCGCCTACCAAGCCGGCGGAGCCTTGGCACCGCACACTGTCGGGGCCGATATCAACCACCGCACCGATCCCTTCTAGCAAAGCGATGATCGTCCTCAAGTGCTCCGGGATCACCGGGGATACCCGAACGTCTCCATGCGTGATGGCCGACGCGATCAGCAGCGTGCCTGCCTCCAGGCGATCCGGCAGTAGCGCGTGTTGCGCACCCCCAAGCGATCGCTTGCCACATACACGATAGGATCGCCCTGTGTGCTCGATCTCCGCCCCCATCTCTCGTAATAATCGGACAAGGTCCGCGATTTCCGGTTCGACGGCAGCGTTCTCGAGTCGGGTCTCACCCGCTGCCAGACATGCCGTCATCAGCAATTGCTCTGTCGCACCGACCGACGGATAGGGCAACACGATGTGTGCTCCATGCAGGCGATCGACAGAAACCTCTACATGCCCCGGATGCTCGTCAACACGCGCACCCATCCTACGCAGCCCGTCCAAGTGAAGGTCAACCGGCCGCGCACCAATCACGCATCCACCGGGCAGCGGAACGCTCGCTCGACCCAGTCGAGCGGCCAGCGGCCCGAGGACGAGGAACGACGCGCGCATTTGCCTCACGGAGTACGCGTTTGCCTCGGAGCGCAACGATCCAGCAGAGGCAATCGACACATTGTCATCGTTTCGAACAACACGTTTTCCTAGGGAACTGAGCATATAGAGAATGGTGCTGACATCTCTCAACTGTGGCACACGATGTAGGATGACGGGCTCGTCTGTGAGCAACGCGGCACAGCAGACAGGGAGCGCAGCGTTCTTGGCACCGTCAATCCCAATATCTCCGCGAAGCGAGACACCGCCGTCGATTAAGAATGAATGCATGACCTAAGGAAGGTAGCGAAGTGGATCGATGGGGTACTCCCCATTTCGAATCTCGAAATGCAGATGCGGGCCGGACGAGATGCCTGTGTTGCCGGACTGCGCGATCGCTTGGCCCATCTCTACGAACTGCCCGACAAAAGCAAACGCATCCGACAAATGGCCGTAGAGCGAATAGAAGCGATCCCCATGATCGATGATGAGCAGATTCCCGTACCCCGGTTGCTCTCCGTAGAAGGTAACTTCGCCGCTGCGAGAGGCATAGACCGCCGTGCCCTCAGGGACATCCAAGTCGATCCCGTCGTGGTGATGGCGATTTCCCAGCACCGGATGGATCCGATACCCAAACTCCGACACCACTTCAGCCTCCAACGGCCAAATGAACTCGGTCTCTCTCCCGCGGGACAGTTGCACCGCGTTGTCCCAGAACGAAGTCGTCACGCCCGGAATGAGAATCCGATCGCCCGCGAAAATCGTATCTGTCGTGCGGATGTCGTTTGCATCCAGTAGCGTTTCCAAAGGGATCGCGTAGGAACGCGCGATGTCCGAGAGCGTTTGCCCCGGGAGGATCGAGTGAACGATACCATCTTGGGATGCGTAGAGGTTCTGCCCGGGCCGGAGTTGACCGCTCCCGAACAGCCGATTGCTTGCCAAGAGATTTGCGCTCGTGACACCAAGTAATGCTGCGATATCTCCGATCGTCTCGCCATCGGCAACCGTGTGCCTGACGATCTGGTCTTCGATGGAGGGGAGCGTATTCTCCCCGTCTGCATCCGCCACAATCGAGTCGTCCACAGTTGTCTCATCGTCTGTGACCGCTGTCGTGTCGCCGATCGTCGTGGACCCGTTGTCCACAATCACGAGTCCGTCGTCCGCACGCTCGCCGCGATTGCAGCTGCGCACGGCGAGAATGGGGACCACCACAAGCGCCGCGAGGAACAGCACTGCTAACAACACGCGATCGAATCGGATCGGCTTCTGGCTCGGATAGCGCATACGTCTCTGGCTAGTCACTACTCATCAACTCAAGGAACTGATCGTTGTCCTTGGTCGCCTCCATCTTCCCCTTGATGAACTCCATTGCTGCTAGGGGATCATTCAAATCACTCATCATCTTACGGAGGATCCACACTCTGTTCAATTCTTTCTCGCCCAGCAGCAGTTCTTCTTTGCGCGTAGCCGACTGCTCGACGTCAATTGCAGGGAATGTACGCTTGTTTGCCATGGTTCGATCTAGGATCAGTTGCATATTCCCGGTCCCCTTGAATTCCTCGAACACGACTTGGTCCAGCTTGCTGCCCGTATCCACGAGCGCCGTCGCAATGATGGTCAAGCTTCCACCATGCTCGATGTTTCTTGCGGCGCCGAAGAACTCCTTGGGTTTGTAGAGCGCTGTGGGGTCCATTCCACCGGAGAGCAGCTTTCCGGATGCCGGAATCGACAGGTTGTAGGCACGGGCCAAACGCGTGATCGAATCCATGAGAATGACGACATCTTCACCCAATTCGACAAGACGTTTCGCGCGGTCGGTAACCAGTTCGGCAATACGAGTGTGGTGTTTCGGCTCCATATCAAACGTCGCAGCGACAACCTCTCCGGCGGCGATAGAACGGCGGAAGTCCGTGACTTCCTCGGGCCGCTCATCGACGAGCAACACAAACAGCTTGATGTTGGGGTGGTTCGCGTTCAGTCCGTTTGCAATCTGCTTGAGAAGTGTTGTCTTGCCAGCCATCGGTGGAGACACGATGAGCCCCCGCTGGCCCTTACCGATCGGGCAAAACAGATCGATGATCCTCGTGGCAATCTCTTCCGGCTCGTGCTCGAGCCGCAGGTGTTCATCCGGATGCAGCGGGATCAGATCCTTGAACTGTGCTCGCCTTCTCGACTCCTCGAGCGGTCTGCTGTTGATGGTTTCCGCCTTGAGAAGCGCGAAGTACCGCTCGTCGTTCTTCGGAGCACGGATCGTTCCTGTAACCAGGTCACCTTCGCGCAACCCGAACCGCTTGATCTGCGAAGGCGATACATAGGCGTCGGTTCGACTGGGAAGGCTGGTTTGCCCTCGCAGGAAACCATACCCATCAGGGTGCAGCTCAAGCACGCCGTCGTTGAACGTGAGTTCGTTACTCTTCGCAACATGCGCCATGATCGAGCGCAACAGATCGTCTTTCCCCGATTGGCGGTTGTTCTTCAATTCCAGTTCCGCTGCGAGCGCATAGAGCTCGTCAATCGTCTTATCCTGTAGTTCCCTGAGTTCCATCTTCCATCTCCTCTAGAGCTGTATGCCTCTTCCAATGATCAGTGCCGTCGCCGCAACATACGCGACGAGGATTGCAATTGCGTCCAGTCCTACACGCCCAAGCCGCTTTCGGGACCGAATCCCCAGCCCAATCACGGCAACCACTGTCAAGAGCATGCCGCAAAGCGCAACCACCAGCTGATCCCATGTCCCATCCGCTCCCAATCCCTTGTAGATCGAACCGGAACGGAATGCCGCGTCGGCAAAGAAAATAGTCAGAATGTTGAACATGTTCGATCCAAACAGATTGCCAACAATCATGTCGTACGCACGAATACGTAAGGCCCCAATCGATGCAGCCAGTTCCGGGAGCGAGGTCACAATGGCAACCAAGATTGCCCCCATGAAGGATCCGGACAGCCCCGTACCCAATGCGATTTCCTTGCTCGCACGAATCAAGAAGAAGCCCGAGACGATCACCACGACCGCGCAGACGGTGAAACCGATTGCCGCTTTGGCTAGGGTCATCGGTTCGCCCTGCGCTTCTTCCTCAAGCAGGTGTTCCTTCTCCGCGTGGTACAGCAAGAACACGCCCGCAGCATACCCCATCAGGATGAGCCATGAAACTGGGCTGATCCCGAGGATCGTCAAATTGGACCCAAGCACGATGCCGAGCGCCGCAAGGATCGTCAACAGGATGGCGACCGCTCCGCTCAGAATGTGGTACTTCCCGACCTTCCGAAGGAACGGCCCGCGGCCGAGAAGCAGAATGTCCACAACAGCGATGATCACGACATTGAACAAGTTGCTGCCGAACGCGTTTCCCAATGCGATGTTTGGTGCGCCAATCGACGCTCCAGTCACCGTTGTTGTCATCTCTGGAATCGAGGTCAGTGTCGCCAAGAATAGAAGGCCAATCCAGCCTTGTCCGATGCCGGTTCGCCTACCGAGAGATTCCCCATATGGGGCGATTCGAATCCCCGCAAGCACAATGGCCGTTGCGGAAAGCATGAAAGTAATCCAGTGCCAAACCATTCAATCCCTACCTGCAAACGTCCGACAGAATTCCTGCAACCCGTGCGGGTGCCGGTTTCGAACGTCTTGCGGAATCGTGGGATCCCGCTTGAAGAAGCACCCTACAGCTTCTTGAAGAGCCATTTGATCATATCACCGTACATCTTCAGGCGATCGATCATTCCTTGCTTGAAACCCCGCTTCTCCTCTTTGAGCACGTGCGTCACCCCTTCGAGTTTCACGTACTCCTTTACCCATCCCTCTTTGACGGCCAATCGAGACAGCGCGATCTCGATCCCGTAATCCATCTCGTCGACATTCTCTTTCGCGCGCTCCCAGTGCCGACGCGTAAGCATTCGTTGCCCCGAAGCATAGGGGTTGATCTTCTGGGCCAGATCCGTGTTCTTCCGGCCATTGGCGAAAACCCCAACGGCCATATCAATCTCAGGATCGGTGTACGCTTGGATCAGCTTGTCGACATGCTCCGTAGTGAGCCCCACCAAGTCAGCATCGAGAAACAGGAACGTATCGTTTCTTGCCTCAGACACGCCACAATCGAGCGCTGCTGCCTTACCTCCGTTTGCCGGAAGCTCGACAACGCGGACGGAAAAGTGCTTCGCTTCGTCAGCCGTACCGTCATCAGATCCATCATCAACGACGATAATATCGTCGACAAGCGAACTTGCGACCACAGCTTGCAGAACAGCGCTAATCCGCCCAGCTTCGTTGTATGCGGGTACCACCACGGAAATGCCCATCATTGAGTTGCTGGAAAGGCCAAGCGATTTCTCCTAATCGCTGGATTCTATCGCAATCATATCGACTGCCGTCATCCAAGTCAATTCCCGGGAATCCTGAGCTTGGAACCTCCCACGTCCGAGAACCATTCCGCCACATGCCGTCGCAGTGCTTCGCCGTCTGCCACGGGTTCAATCGGCACGGGCAGCGAAGCCGCAACATACCTCCCATACCCTCGCTTCAGCATTCGATCGTCCGTCAGGATCACAAGCCCGTGGTCAGCAGTTGTCCGGATGAGGCGTCCCACGCCTTGCCGCAGTTTCAGCGCCGCCAACGGCAGCGACAGATCCCTAAATCCGTCGTTCCCAGCGGCTTCCGTCTTCTGCGCCAGTGCCGCGAACACCGGATCTGTGGGCACGGGGAACGGAAGCCTCGCGATCACCAGAATTTCAAGCTGGCTCCCGGGGAAATCGACCCCTTCCCAGAAGCTCTCCGTACCTAGGAGCCAAGCCGTCTGATGCGGCTCACGGAACCGCTCGATAAGCGCCGTACGTGAACTCTCCTGTTGGACCAGCACGTTCATATCATTGGGGAGATGATCTCGCACGGCCTGCATCATGGCATAGGACGTAAACAGCACGAGACCGTTTCGTTTCGAGACTTTCGCCACAGACGCAAGCATTGCAGCCATGTGCTTCGCGAAAGGATCCAAGGCCCCGTACACGGGCGGAAGATCCTGGGGGACGAGAATGCGCATGCGTTCCCGGTGGTCAAACGGGCTTTGTGCCGTCAAACAGTGCACATCGTGAAGCTCTCCGTTCAATCCGAGGGTTCGGCGCAGGTAGTCAAATGTGCCGCCAACAGAGAGCGTCGCCGATGTCAACACCAGCCCCTGCACTTTCGGATAGAGTGTCCGCTTCAAGAAGGGCGCGATATCCAAGGGCGTCGCGTTGAGCTCGAATCTTCGTGGCGATCGTTCATACCAATGCACTGCGTTTTCGTGTGGCATCTCGGCAAGGTCTCTCACGGTTCCGGACATTTCCTGTACGTTGCGGATGATGCCCTCCAGCTCTTTCAGTGGCTCTGGATCCACGATGTGTTCAACCAATGCGTCCAAGCTGTTCTCCAACTGGATCAGAAGTTGCCCCAGCGTATCGACCTGTTCGCTCGCATCGCGAAGCGCCCCGAACGAAGCACGGCCTTCCGATTCGAATTGCTCGCCGATTTCGCTGAACATCTCAGAAGACACGCGGCGCAATCCTGTTAGCAAGTCCTGCACTCGTTCAACCGCCTCGGCACCTCCACTGAACGGCGTACGATGCAGCCATCCCCGTCTCCGCCTTCTTGTCGGCGACAGATCATCGGCTAGATGTTGAATCCTCCACTCAGAGAGCGCGCGTGTGAACGCCATCCGGGCAACTGACTCGAGCGTGTGCGCTTCATCAAGGATCGCGTGGCTGTACTTCCCAAGAACGACACCGTCTACCATGAGATCCGCAAGAAGCAGGGAGTGGTTGACCACCACAAGGTCCGCCCGTCGCGCGCGTCGCCTTGCCAAGATCGAGAAACACTCCTCCTGAAACGGACAGAACGCGCTGGTGCAATGGTGCGCCGTGTCATTCAGCCGACTCCAGAGGCTTCGTGCACGTGGATTCCCGAGAAACGCGCTGTTCTCCTCGATATCCCCTGTGTCGGTTTCCATCATCCATCGGACAAGCGGGGTTACCCACTGAAGCTGATCCTGCTCCAGGCTTTCCGTCAGGTCGGCGACGAAGTTGTGCCATTTCCGCTTGCAGAGGTAATTCTCGCGCCCCTTGAGCAGCGCAACATCAAGTGTAGGATGCAGCTTCTTCACCAGGAATGGCAGGTCCTTCAGGAAGAGCTGTTCCTGAAGCTGACGTGTGCGTGTCGAGACAATCACTCGGTCCGCCGGTGCATTCCTCAAGTGGAGCAACGCGGGGATCAAGTAGGCAAACGTCTTCCCGGTTCCTGGTCCCGCCTCCACGAGGAGCGCATGTCCTGCCTCCATGGCTTCGGTCACAGCCCTCGCCATGTCGTGCTGTCCGTCTCTGACTTCAAAGCGCTCGAACTCCGCGGCAATCGGCCCATTTGGGCTCAGCGCAATATCGAAGGTAATTGGAAGATCCGCGGCGGGTGTGTCGTCCGTCTGCTGATCGTTCCCGTCAAGCGGTCCCCGAGGCTCGGAAGGCAGAAGGAGCACACGGCCCAGGATGTCGGAGATCGGCGGCAGAAAGAGCCTTGCCAGCACTGCAACCAGCTCTTTGTCCAGCGTAGACGCTTCGCGAATCAACGCTTGGAAGAGTTCTGCGATCGCGAATGATCGGCTCCTCGCAACCCACGAGATCCCGAAGCGAGCGCACATCGTGCCCAACCGGTGATCCCGTGATGTCGGGAACAGCGCACGCGCAAGCAAGCAGAGATCGAAGGTGCCCGTTGATCCAAGCGGCGTATCGTCTTCGCGATATGCAACGTCTAGCGCCGAAGCTCCATCCGGGAGATCTGCTACGGGCGCTCCTCTTTCAAGGTCGTACAGCAGTTCCTCGTCGTCGCGGATGCGCAGCGCGAGAAGGTTCAAATCCCCCCATTGAAGCGGCATCTCCGCCTAGAGAAGATGCCGGAGCAGGTCAATACGCCGGACACGTCCGATCAGTCGACCGTCTCCGTCAACGACCGGCACGTTCTTGACCCCTTTGCGGATGATCAGGTCAGCAGCCTGAAGATCATCGTCGTCTTCCGTCACGCTGAGCACCTCGGTTCGGACGTAGCGTTCGATAGGCTCATCCGCAATCTGCGTAAGTTTCCTTGCCAGCTGATTCATGTCCGGAATGAACGACGCCGAGTGCAGCATCTCGAAGTATCCGGGCAAGGCGGCACGAATGAGATCCTTCTCCGAGATGAAGCCGGTCAAACGGCCAACTTCATCCACAACGGGAACGTTCGGCATCTCTGCATTGTTCAGGATGAAGATCAGTTCTCGAACGCGGACATCTTTCTCCACCGCGGTCAAGTCCTTGGTCATGATCTCGCGTACCTTCACGATCCCTCCTAGAGACGATGGACGGTGATCCCACGCAACTCCGTCTCGATCATCGTCAGATCGGTACTGATCTTGTCGTCGCTCTCCGCGCTCGCGAGGCCGGATGCGAGGCCGAAACGCAGGGCCTCTTCAATCGGCTCGTCCTGCGCAAGCTTGTAGAGGATGCCTGCAAGGAAAGCATCATCTGCTCCGACCAGGTTCTTGAACATCGACGTCGGCGTCGATGTCTTGATTTCCCACACAGCGTCTCGCGTGATGGCGATATCTCCGGTGACGTCGTGTGAGATAATGACGATTTCCGCGCCGCACGCAATCACATCGCGCCCCGCCTCGATGATCGCATCGACCGAAGACAACTCCTTGCCCTCGAGTGTCAAGTGCTCACGCGTATCGGGCTTGACGATATACGGACAAGACTCAAGTGCCTTGCTCAATGCCTCGCCGCCTGTGGTGACGATCGCCTTGGCACCCGCGTCTTTGGTCATTTGCGCCAACTCCGCGTAGATGCTTGTCGGTACACCCGGCGGAAGGCTACCTCCAAGCACGACCCAAGAAGCCTGTCCAACGATCCTTCGAAATCGGCGCTTAAGCCGGTCGATCTCGTCCTGGCGAATCTCCGGGCCGGACTCGTTGATGAGATTCGGGCTGTGTTCGCGTCCCTCCTGGAGTATCGTCACGTTGACCCGTGTCTCATCGTGCGTCCAGACGAAGTTCGTGGTCACACCTTCGTCACGCAAGTCTCGGACGACAACGTGCCCAGTATGTCCTCCGACGAACCCCATCGCGACGTTCTCCATGCCAAGACGCCGCAAGAAGACAGACATGTTGATTCCCTTCCCACCCGCCGACGTATCCGATCGGATCGCCCGCGTGAGAAACTCTTCTTGCGTTACATCACAGATCTTCAAAGCATCGACCCAGTAGACCTTGTCCACTGCCGGATTCAGCGTCACCGTAACGATCATCCTGTCCCTCCCGCACACTCTCTCACAAGTATACTGCCGCCAAGCGACGCTGCCGAAGCCCCTTCGATCCGCACCGTGGGTATCGACCCTGCTTCCGCGTCACCGTCGACCATTACGGTTCGGTGATCCCCCGTTCGACCGTACCAGCCGCCGCGCTTGCTGCGCCCTTCGACAAGGATTTCACGTTCGCTCCCGATGAGCGTTTGATTGAGTGCAAGCGCGATTTCACGTTGCCGATCGAGCAAGATCTCAAGACGTCGCGCTTTGACCTCTGCGGTCACATCATCCACCAACAGCCGCCCCTTCGTCAATGGCCGCGGCGAGTATTTAGCAGCGAACACGGTGCCGAAGCGCGCCGATTCCACAAGATCGAGCGTACGCTCGAAATCCTCTTCGGTCTCCCCCGGGAAGCCAACGATGATGTCCGTCGTAACATTCAGGTCAGGCAATTGCGTACGAGCTTCCTCCACAATGTGCAAGAAATGGGCGCTGGTATATCCGCGGTTCATGGCCTGCAGGATGCGATCGCTACCGGACTGACAGGCGAGATGTAGATGCGGGCAAACGTTCGCGCGATCCTTCATCACACGCACAATCTCGTTGCTCATGTCACGCGGATGCGATGTCGTGAATCGGACACGAGCGATTCCCGTATCCGAAACCGCTCTCAGCAGGTTCGGGAAATCTCCACAGTTCTGCTGATCGCTCCCATAGGCATTCACATTCTGGCCGAGCAACAGTACCTCCCGATAGCCTTCGTCAAGCAAGGCCTTAACTTCAGCGATCACAAGCTTCCTTGGACGTGAGCGCATCGGACCTCGTGCAAACGGGACAACGCAGTACGTACAGAAGTTCGAACAGCCCTCAGTGATCGTGACTTTCGCCGTAACTTGACTCGCACGTACCGCCGGCGATTCCTCATTGAACGCGTGCGTCTCAAGATCGATGAATCGCTCCTGTTGGGCCTGCCGAATCAGATCTGGGAGATTGGCGTAGCCAGAGGATCCGAACACAAGATCAACGGCGCGGAATCTCTCAAGCAAGGCTTCAGCTCGTACTTGCCCGAGGCAGCCGCCGATGCCGAGAAGCACCTTCCGTTTGCGCTTCTCCTGCACAACCGCCCCGATGCGACCGTAGACCTTCTCTTCGGCTTTCTGCCGAACCATGCATCCATTGAACAGGACGACGTCGGCATCCTCGAGGCGATCGACCAACGTGAACCCGGATTGCACCATGATCCCTGCCCAGCCCTCGGATTGGCGGAGGTTCATCTGGCAACCCCAAGTCTCGATGTACAGCCGGTTTCCGTCCTTTGACATTCGGGCCAAACTATACTGAATCGGAAATTGCCGATCAATCCGGATCGGAACTGAATCGCATTCACATCGGTCGCCCGACTGGTGGGGGAGTCATGTGCTCCGGTACACTAGCCTTGCCATGAGACTGCGCCGGTGTGATCGCTATCTGCTTGAGCAAATGCTCGGCCCGTTTCTCCTTGCACTCGCCGGGCTAACGCTATTCATCGTCCTAAACATCATCCTCCGGCTGTCCGACTTGATGGTAGACCGTGGCATTGGACTGCTCCAGCTGCTACGTTTGCTGGTTTATCAGCTCCCTGAACTCATCTCATGGGCCATCCCCATGGGCACGCTCTTTGCCGTCTTTCTCGGCTTGGGACGCTTGGAGCACGATCGAGAGATCATGGCCTTTGAGTCGATCGGCATTCCGCTTCGGCGCATTCTTCTTCCGCTCCTTGTTGCAGGACTCGCGTTGAGTATCTCGAATTTCGCGATCTACAACTGGGCGATGCCGGCATCGAAGCAGGCGTCTGCCAGGGTCTACCGAGAGATTGTCTTCGCACAATCGCTTCCACGCATCGCGACCAATACATTCTTCAAGGGGCCCGAGAACCAGACGTTCTATGTCCGCCAGTACGATTCGGAAGATGGCTCGATCCGTGACATCGAGATCTACGATGTTTCTGGCCAGCTGTACCCACAGGCCGAAGCGCACGTCACCATTCTTACCGCGCCCTACGGGATCTGGTCCGGCGAGATTTGGCGGCTCGATTCCGGGCGTGTGTATGGGTTCAACCGAGAGGGCGTATTGACGTACTCCGGCGAGTTCGCCGAGATGACGATTCCAGTGGAACAGGCCGCCAATCTCATCTGGAATCAGTCGCAGGTGCCCGCCGAAATGGGTGTTGGCGAACTCCGCGAACGGATTGTGCGCGCTGCCGAGAGCGGGTTGCCGACGAACGAGCTGCGCGTGGAACTCCATCAGCGCTTTGCATTGCCACTTGCAAGTGTCGTCTTCATTCTTGTCGGTGGCGCTGTCAGCCTGATGTTCGGCTCCAGAAGCCGCGCCACAGGGATCATCGTTGGGCTCGTTCTCATCGGAATCTGGCAGGGTGCGCTCCTCTGGAGCCAGGCCCTGGGTCGACGCGGCGCCATGAACCCGGCACTCGCTGCATGGGTACCCGATCTTCTGTTTCTGCTCGTCGGCTTGGTCCTCTTCTTGCGCGTCGACCATCTGGCATCACGCGACCTCTGGAATCGCATACAGCGGAAGCTTCCGTTCCTCACGACGCTCTAGGCCCTAGGGGCTCTCAGCAGGCTCCGTCTTGAACTCGACACGCGCAGCAGACGATACTCCTGGAAAGACAAAAGGGGGAGCCCATGGAATCCGATCTGTCTGCCATCGTGTACATCGTGATTGCGATGATCTTCGTGGTCAAGTTCTACATCGGAAGCTGCAACGGCGGGACCTGTTCCTAGCATTTCGCGCGGATGCGCCTTCGGGCGCTGCAGGTTTGCCACGCCCACCTGATCGTAGGGACCTTCGATCGCTTGCCAATGCCTTGATCCACAGGTTTCGCAGTCTTCGCGAAACCTGCAGAATCTGCATCATCAACATTGACCCTGCGATGGAGGCAACCGGCATCACCAGTTTCTGTCAAAGGACGGGAATGGATGCAAAGCCAGTTCCACGCCTACCCCTACGATCTAGAGGATAGACGAGAAGCGGTGGAGGGACCGTCATCCCACATCACTCGTGGCGAGTCATAGATCAATTCTCGGCCCCATGCCCGCTGCACAGCCGGGGGATGATTCGTCTCTCGTACTGCAGCCACCCTCTAGGATTCCGACTCGCTACCTCCACATGCCGTAGCTGCCGCCGGGACCTGCACCGCAGATCCTGCCTAGCCGAGACGAACCTGCAACGCAAGCGAAGGACCATGGGTGGAACCCTTACTGAAGCGGGCCGCTCCTCCACCCTGCGGCATGCTCTGAGACTCCTGACTCAAAGGCGCGCCATGCGTCCGCTTACCCAATCCGAGGAGGTCGTATGAAGAAAGTACGTATCACGGTGATCCACAAGGCATTCAACGAAGCACTCACTCGGAAGTACCTCCGGCCTGAACGCGCTGCGGAGTTTCGGCCGTGCGGGCACGAGATCGGAGATCAGTTCGAGATCGGCCAACCTGTCACGTGCCCAGAAGGTCTCTGTCCGTGGGCGTGGCACGACATCGAGTCTTTCGTTCGCATCGCCGCGTTCGAAGGAAAGGCGGACGACTACCTCCCCGAAGGTGCATGGGTTCGCAGTTGTACAGACGCAATGCGCCCGGTCACGTTCTTGATTGAGCCCGTTGAGAATGACTAGACGAGCACGGATTCATTTCATCAATCTGTGCAACTCGGATCGATCCTGCCGGAAGCAGGATGGATCCGTCAGGGAATCGGAGATTCCCGCTCGCGCCGGTGCCCGATGCAACGGCGCGCATGTACAAGACGCAATGCGCCCGGTCACGTTCTTGATTGAGCCCGTTGAGAATGACTAGACGAGCACGGATTCATTTCGTCAATCTGTGCAACTCGGATCGATCCTGCCGGAAGCAGGATGGATCCGTCAGGGAATCGGAGATTCCCGCTCGCGCCGGTGCCCGATGCAACGGCGCGCATGTACAAGATACCGCTGCCTTCGTGAAGCGTGCCCTGTCACTGCTTCAATCCGGTTGGCGCAAGCTCTGCGAAGACATCCGCGGAACAGCGCATACGGACGGACGCATGCCCGCGCCAGATTGCAGCGAACTTCCGTAAGCATCCGCGCACAGCGGATTCGTCGTGCCCGAAGGAGGGAACACATGCCGAGAATTCGCATCACCGTTGTAGAGAAGCTTGAATGCCCGGAACTCGCGTCGGAGTACGCGGAAACCGGATCCTGGGGCGCTTGCACGCGTCATGAAGTCGGCGACGTTTACGAGGTCGAGGGGGGATCCGACTACCCGAAGCCGGAAGGCCTCTGCGCCTGGGCCTGGGCTGACCTTCATCGGGCAGTGACCGTCCTTCGATACGGAGCCGATCAGTCGCCGAAGCTCGTACCTGCCACAATGGTGGTGTCGTGTACAGACGGCCGCAAGCCGGTGGTGTTTGCCGTCGAGCGAATCGAGGAGGAGAAGAACGATGCCTGAACGCCTCAAGATTACAGTTGTCAAGCGAGCGGTTTGCCCCGATCTCATTCGCCAGTACAGTCCGATGGGAGAAGATGAGCGCTACCACGTTCCCTGCTCGAAGTTCTCCGATGGGCAAACCTTCGTTGTCGAACCGTGCGAGAAGCCCGACGGGTTCTGTTCCTGGGCATGGGCGGATATCCAGAAGCAAGCCATCTGGGTCGCTTTGCGAGGTATCCAACCCGGCTATCGGCAGCCGGGGATGGCCATTGCGTGCTGCACCGACGGCCTGAACCCGGTGTTCTTCAAACTGGAACTGGTTGAGTCAACGTGACAGCAGGTGACGGCCACTGTATGCATTGCGGTTGGCATCTGACCCGTCAAGTGGCAGAATAGGGGAGAAGGAGTTCAGGATGCCCACCGCGACATACAGATTCACAATCGGAGACATTGACTGTCTGGTTGCCAAAGATGGCACAGGGGGAGTCCGCCCCGCTTCCGATCTCGTCGATGCACTCCCGCCCGACTTGTTGGGGCGGGAGATCTTCATGGAAGGCGGCCTCATGGTCGTCGATACGGCGGACCACCGTCTGCTGATTGATGCAGGCAACGGCCCCAATCGGGGTCCGAGGACACACACCGCAGAGGATGCCTTGGAGGAAGAGGGGATCACACCGGAGTCGGTAGACCTTGTCCTGCTGACGCACGGCGACCCCGATCACATCGCAGGGCTTCTGACCAAGGCGTGCGCCCTCGTCTACCCGAGTGCGCAGTACGTACTGCACACGGATCTGTGGAGAGCGTTGAACAGCGATCCGGATGCGGGACTGTACTTCCCAAGCCAGATGGAGTTCGTGGGTAGACTGGCAAATGCAATCCAGGATCGATGTACGTTGATCGAGACCGAACGCGAGGTCGTACCAGGAATCCGGGCGATTCCCGCTCGGGGGCATCGCGCCGGCCATACCATCTACCGACTGCAATCCCAAGGCGAGGTGCTTTTCCATATCGGCGACGCAGCATTCGACCCTCTGTTCTTAGAGCGGCCCGAACTCGTCATTGGCACGGAGTATCGACCGGAGCAAGCCCGCGCCACACGAGAGGCCATCGCGCGGCGAGCAATGGCGGAAGACGCGCTCATCGTCGGCTCTCATTTTGCAGTCAGTAACGTGGGCCATCTCGTTCAGACCGAACACCCGAAACGCTTCCGCTGGGCTCCGCGCGTCCCTGGTTAGCAAAGCTGTTGCGCATCTCAGCCATCCAATTGGAGGAGAATCCATGGATCCCCAGATCTACGCATTCGAGCATCACGACGTCGCCGGAGCGATCATCCGCGTACTTGAAGATGAGGAACTCTCGCTGAATGAGTTCTTGACAAAGGACCGGCAATCCGAGGATGTCGAGGACTACGCCTTTGCCTACACCGCTTGCTATCTGAATCATCGAGGCAGGCACATCCTCATCGATGCCGGGTTCGATCCAGACACCGTCCCCGGAGCGTTGGAATCACTTGGTGTCGCTGCAGAGGACATCGAGTTCGTGCTATTGACCCACGCTGACCGAGATCACGTTGCCGGGCTCCTTATGCAGGGTGGCGGTCTGACCTATCCAACGGCAGAGCACGTGATCGGGCAAATGCTGTGGGAGAACCTGAGCAGACCGGAAACCCTCGATGCGCTTCCCGAGGATCGGGCACCGTTCTTCCGACGCCTTGTCTCCGCGTTCGATGACACGATCAGGCGCTGTGCAGACGGGGAGACCGTAGCAGACGGCATCCGCTTTCTCCTGCATCATGGACACCGTGTCGGACACGCCGTATATGAGATCACAGCGGCAGGCGCATCGATCGTGCATACGGGTGATGCGTTCTTCCATCGCGTGTTTGCCGAACATCCAAATTGGGCGAACCCTACGGATTCGCTGCCCGCAGAAGCGGTCGAGAGCCGCAGTCGACTCGTACCGATGCTTGCTGACACTGGAGCGCTGGTCCTGAGCACACACCTTCCCTTTCCGGGCATGGGCTTCATACGACGAGAGACCAACGGCTACCATTGGGAGCCGTTCAGCCTGTAACAAGGAGATTCCGTGACGCAATCCATCGAAGAACGCATGTACCTGTTTGACCATGGCAACACAACCGGAGCTGTCCTTCGTGTGCTTTCGGACGAATCCCGTTCGCTCAACAGCCTGTTGCCGGAAGCGCTTCGCCAAACGCCAGACCGGCAGCTTTCCCTCTCGTACAGCTGCTGCTACCTTCATCATCGGAACCGCAATGTCATGATTGATGCCGGAATTGACGGGGACAGCGTACTCGCTTCCCTGTTGGAATTGGGTGTCTCAGGCGGTGAAGTCGAGCTCGTGTGCATCACGCACGTAGATCGCGACCACGTAGCCGGCTTGCTGCTGCAGATTGGCGACGGTCAACTCACCTTTCCAAACGCACAGTACGCCATCGACGCCATGCTGTGGGACGAGCTCCGCAAACCGGAAACCTACGAGAGCTTGCCCAAGCACCTGCGCAGGTTGTTCCAACGCCTCAAGGTATTGATCGAAGACAAGGTCATCCTCTGTGATGGGGAGACGGAACTCCACGAAGGTATCACGTTCGTGCCGTGCCCAGGGCATCGTCCGGGTCATGCCGCCTATCAATTCGACACATCGAAAACGCCGATTCTACACATCGGGGATGCGATCCTTCATCCGATCTTCGCCGAACACCTCGACTGGCCAAACACTGGAGACTCCTTGCCGCACCAAGCCATGAAGAGCCGCGTATTGATCTTGGATCGCGCACGGGCTCTCGGCGCGCTCACTCTCGGTACGCACTTTCCCTGGCCGGGACTGCTTACGAGACACGCATAGCGGCTCGCGTGTAGAAGCAAGGTCCAGATCGTCGCCCGACAGCCTTGCTCCCTGCTTCGAGAGCCGCTACTCTTGCTCCCCGATGATGAACGCAGTCGTGGTATCGGATCTTCACGGCAATCGGCAGCTCTATGAGCTGCTTCTGCGAATCGCGGACCTATGGAAGATCTCCTCGATCTTCATTGCAGGGGATCTTGGCCCGGGAACCTACGATCCTGTGGATCTTGCCGACAGCCATCCTGCGCCTGCAGTCGAAGCACAACGCGCGTTCCTTACGGACACGTTTGTCCCGATGTTCGATGCATTCCTTGGACTCCATCGAAACACGCATGTGTACGCAATCATGGGCAACGATGACCGCCGGGCGAACGAGTCCATCCTGCTTGAATTCACTCAGTCCACAAGAAACTTCCATCTTGTGAATGACCGACTGGTCGAGTTCCGCGATGCGAAGCAAATACGGACGTTCTTCCCAGACGAGGTTCCCAGTTTGCAGGTTGCAGGCTATCCTTACATCCCGCCCGGGGCGGGATACCTGATGGATTGGGTCAAGCATGAGAATCGCGTCGGGCTGCTTCCTCCGGGTATGGATCCTTGTCTAGATCTTGATTCGTGGGGGCTTCGCACCGTCGAAACTCCATTCAAATCTACCATCGAGCAGGATCTCGCGGACTTCTCCGGCTACCTGAACAGGTGGGGACGCAGCGAACACACCGACTACGCACCTGAGAGGACCATTCATTTGTTTCACAGCCCACCGTATGACACTCCGCTCGATCAGATCGCGCCGCAGGGGAGGTATCAGTATCTGAGTCTTCCTGATCACATCGGCAGTTCCGAGATCCGCCGCTTTGTCGAACGGACGCAGCCACACCTTGTGCTTTGCGGACATTGTCACGAAGCCGTAGTCCTAGGCAACTACAAGACGGATCTCGGAACGACGCGTTGTGTCAATCCGGGAAGCCAGACGCACCTTGGTGTGCTCAGTTTGGTGCAGTTCGATCCCTACAATCCGTCTGAGATGAAGCAGCTCTTCATCAATAGCGAGTAGTCGAAGCGATTTCTGGAGACGATTGCCGGGGGCTTCCACGAAAGGAAGCCCCCGTTGCTTCTTCAGGAGAGGAACGCCACAGGCAGATGGGGCGGGTGTTGAGCCCCCCCAATACTGCACTTCGCCCTGCGTTTCCCACTGAGGTCTCATCTTCAACAACTTGGATATCCAAGAGGGAGCAAAGCCGTCCGGTGAAACCGATCAGGTCCCGATAGCGGGCCGTCACAAGGATATCCAACAAGCCAAGGAGACGGAGTACTTCATCACGTCGCTTCCTCACGACAACAATGACGTCAATGTCCGATGCAGGGTTCGCACGCTGCCCGGCTGCGCTGCCGCGGACGTAGACCTCGCGGAAACTGCTGCCCAGTGATCCCAGGTACTTGCTGACGCCCTTCGCCAATCCGTACCGAAGCGAGCTGTGTAGCCTTGGATCTCCCTGCCTCAGCCCTTCCAAGATGTCCTGGCGGGACACACCATGACAGCGGGCACAGAGATGGAGTGCATCTTCGAACAGCGCTTCATCCTCGACCTCAATCGGAGCACATCCGCAAGGCTCGTCGGACATCAATCTCTCCTTTGGCTACGGGAATACACCACGCAGCTGGATCGCTGTGGCTACACGTTCAACTCCGAGGATGAAGGCTGCCAGACGTAGCGAGATGTTGCGCTCCTCGGCCAGGCTCCACACTTCTCGGAGTGCTCGTTGCAGGATCCGTCCGAGTCGTTGATTGGTCTCCTCCTCTTCCCATGGGTAGCATTGGATGTTCTGGACCCACTCGAAATACGAGCAGACAACGCCCCCTGCGTTGGCCAGGATGTCCGGCACAATAACGACATTCTTCTCCCCGAGAATCAGATCCGCTTCGGGTGTCGTCGGACCGTTCGCACCCTCCACAATCACACGCGCTCGAATGTCGTCCGCATTGCGCGCGGTAATCTGAGCTTCAAGCGCTGCCGGAATCAGCACGTCAACGTCAAGAGCCAGCAATTCGTCATTGGAAAGCTCCTCGATTCCGGCAAATGGCAAGCCCGCCAGCAGATGCCCCGGCGAGTCATTGACGTAGTCCATCACTCTTGCGATATCGAATCCGCTCGGGCAGTAGAAGGCGCCGGATACGTCACTGATTCCAACAAGGGTAGCACCCATATCACTCAGCAGCTTGGCCGCAATCGAACCCACGTTGCCGAAGCCCTGGACTGCGATACGGGCGCCTTCGACATCGATGCCGAGTCGCTGCAACACACCGACAGTGGCAAACATCACGCCACGCCCGGTCGCCTCATGTCGCCCGTGGGCGCCGCCCATCTCGATCGATTTTCCCGTCACAACCCCAGGCACCGATTCTCCGGACAGCAGTTGTACGGTGTCCACGATCCAGTTCATGACTTGCGCATTGGTGTTCACATCCGGAGCGGGAATATCTCGGCGTGTTCCGATCAACGGATAGATCATGGCCGCATAGCGCCGGGTCATTCGCTCGATTTCTTGGCGCGAGTAGCGCGTCGGATCACAGCAAATTCCTCCCTTGCCGCCACCATACGGGACATTCACAACTGCGCACTTCCATGTCATCCAGCCAGCCAGCGCCTTCACTTCATCAACTGTAACATCCGGGTGAAACCGAATCCCCCCCTTGCACGGCCCCCGAGCACTGTTGTACTGCACGCGATATCCTGTGAAGACTTCGATTTGGCCGTCGTCGCGAACAATCGGCACGCTGACCTCGAGCGTACGTTCCGGCGTCCGGAGAATGTTCCACACACCATCCGGGATACTCGTGTACGCGCGCACGAGATCCAGCTGCCGAAGCATCATCTCGTAGGGGTTGATGCCCGCACTTTGGGTCCGTTCCGAAATCGTCTTTGCCGTCTCATGGATTGTCATGGGGTGCTCACCTCCGACGCAACAGGTTATCCCCGGGCAAGCTCCTGCGTAGAGCCCCCAGACATTCCGTTGAGTGGGCTTTGACAGAGCGCAGCGCCCCTGCTGGCAGCGTCTCCTATTGCATCATGCATCCGTTGGCATGGCGGCTGCACCACAGCAATCGCCGAGGTTCGGAGATTCCCGTTGTCATTCTCGCGATCCTGGACTGTCAGATGACAGGCCATTCCACGACGAATCCACATCCATTGGATGTCCGGCGCATCCTATCTTGCCGTCAGCGCCGATTGCGCAGAGAGCGCATCCTCAATACCGTTGGATCATGCAACAAGTGACAGATCCACTCGCCCTTTTGCCCGCAGCATGGCAGCCGAAACTCGCGGAGATCGATCCGCTGCACATCCTCTACGCGCCTGGCGAGATGATCTGCCAATCGGGCAGCTATGTTGCAGGTTTCCATCTTGTCGCATCGGGTGTTGTCTGCGATCTTTTCACTTGCATTGACAGGACACCGGGCGCCTGCGAGCTTCTCGGCCCCGGCGACCTACTGGGCATTGATCTCTTCGCCGATCCTCGCAACGCGCGCTCGCCCTCCATCTGCAAGGCGATCACCGCTGTATCGCTGATCTTCTACGAGCGCCGCGCATTCGAGCAGGCGATCCTCGATGATCCTTCGCTCAGTGCATTCGTTCTTCACCACATTGCTGGGCGTCACAGCACGGCAAGACGGTCCGCCTTCCCTGGAATACCGGACACGCGGCTGCTGGCGCGTGTGCTGAAGCGACTCGGCGAGTGCTGCGGGAGTAGAGATCAAGACGGAAGCATCGAACTACCCCCAGAGATCAGTTTGCGCACGCTTGCGGAGATCTGTGGCTGGAATCGCCGTCGATTGCGGGATGCACTACGTGAATTCAGCAATCTGGAAGACACCGGCAACGGGATAAGATTCCTCCCTGAGGTCACTGCTCGCCTGGCTTCAAGCACTTCGCGGGGCTAGCTTCGCGTTAGAGCGTTTCCTTGATGATCGAAAGGTAGAAGGGCGTTGTGCGTGCCCGTTCCATGAGCTGATCCAGGTCCGTAAGCACGATACGCTTGCCGTCCGTTTCGATCAAACCGCGCTCGCGGAAACGTTTCAGAGCACGAAGAACTGACTCGACAGACACGCCGAGCATTTCCGACATCGTCTGCCGCGAGATTGGAGGATCCAACGTAAGCCCCTTGTCGTCTCGTGTTCCGTAGTTCTGCGCCAACGCAATCAAGAACAGCGCAAGGTTACGATCCATCGACTCTACAGCCTCCCGCGTGAGCTTGAACTCGAGCATCACCACTTCTCGCGCGAGCCAACGGCAGAAGTCGTTGCAGATTTCGGGGTACTGCTTGCGAAACCGAAGCAGGTTCGTGCGCTCAACAAACACGAGCATTGTGTCCATCAACGTCTTGGCATACTGCACATTCGTTGAGTGACCCATGATGACGGACTCCAGTCCGAAGAGCTCCCCCACACCAAGGAATCGAAGGACACGCTTGTCGCCGCCACGGCTCCCGTATTTTCCGATCTTTACAAGTCCCGACTGGACGATGTAGATCCCCGAGGCATAGGAGCCCTCTTGGGCGATCAACTCATCCGGCCCGTGACGAACCTCGAAACAGAACTCACACAGTTCATCAACCGCGTCTCTCGGGACCGTAGGGAATACGTTGGCTAGAAGATCCGCCCGCTCATCGGAGCAGCATATTTTGGCAGTCATTCACAAGCTCCCGTGCCCGCTCAAGTATGTTCCTGACGCGCCGCATTGTATCTCATCGCCTCCCTACGCACACCTATTCTCCCGGCAGTTGAACCCGCTGTGAATCGTGCTCGTTCGGGAATAGAATCGTAGCATGCACATTGGAATCGTTCAGTCATCGCCAGCGTTCGGAGCCGTTGCGTCGAACGTCTCGAAGTGCATCGCGCGGATGCAGAGACACAAAGCCGATCTTTGGGTGTTACCGGAGCTCTTTGCCTCTGGGTATCAATTCCTGAGCCCGGATGAAACGCGTTCCTTCGGCGAGATAGTCCCTGAAGGCCCAACAACCCAGGCGCTTCTCTCGTTTGCGGCGGAAATGGGTTGCCACCTTGTTGCTGGACTGCCGGAACTCGATGGCGACCGTGTCTACAACGCGTCGGTGCTTGTCGGCCCCGATGGAGTGCTCGCTTGCTATCGGAAGCTCCACCTCTTCTATGAGGAGAAACAGAACTTCGCCCCAGGGGATCGCCCATTCACCGTAATCGACATCGGGTGTGCACGTGTCGGCATGATGATCTGTTTCGATCACCTCTTCCCCGAATCCGCTCGCTCCCTCGCGTTGCAGGGAGCCGACGTGATCGCGCATCCGGCAAATCTGGTGCTCCCCGATCTTGCGCAGCGAACGATGTCCATCCGAGCGCTCGAGAATGGCGTGTACACCGCTACGGCAAACAGGGTGGGCACGGAATCACGCGGATCTGAATCCCTGACCTACACCGGCCAGTCCCAGATTGTCGCACCGGACGGTAGTATCCTCGCCCGGCTAGACACGGCGAACGCTGAGATCGCCGTCGTCGAGATTGACGTGTCCGTTGCAAGAGATAAGTCCATGACGAAGCACAACGACAAACTTGGGGATCGTCGTCCCGAGTACTACACCTGCTAGTCTGAGGATCAGGAGGTCTCCGCATGTTCGAAGTCGGCAGGTCAAACGCCATGACGTGGGTCGTCAAACCCAAGCACCTTGCAAGCGCCTTCGGGTCCGGACGGGTCGATGTGCTCGCAACGCCGGTGCTCGTCGGCTTCTGCGAAGAAGCCGCCCGCACGATGATCGACACACACTTGCCGGAAGGCCAGAAAACTGTAGGTACGGCCATTGCGTTGCAGCATACTGCGGCAACGCCACTGGGCATGCGCGTCACGATTCGTGCAACGCTCGCCGCAGTTGACAAACGAAGGCTGGAGTTCAATGTGGAATGTGAAGACGAGATCGAGTCGATCGGGCATTGTACCCACACACGTTTCATCATTGACTCACAGCGATTCGAGAACCGCATTGACGCTAAGCGCGCGCGCAAGTCGTGAGCTTTTCGTGACACTGCGCCCAGTGCATAAGGCCGTGTAGACCCGGTTCTGGTGTGAAGAAATGACCCACGAAACTCACTGGATGCACATGGCGTCTTCACAGATTGCACATAATTTCCCGCCATGCTTTAATGCAGCAGCAGAGATGCCGCTCTTCCGCTAAACCTCCTTGCGGATAGCCACCACACCGGCTGGGGAGGGACGCACCCGGTCCTCCCCAGCTAAGCTTTTTCGCTCCCTTCGGTTTCGAGGATTCAAGTCCAAGCACGCCGCACCCTCAACCCAGCGTATGGCCAACCCCAACCATCGACCTCTTGTTGGATTGCGGAGTGTATCAAAACCAACTCCGGCTCGAAAACAGGCACTGAGACGCTAAGAGAAGTCGCAAACAGGAACCATGGAGAACTTGAAGAGCCATGCGCGAAGATGGATAGGGTCAGGAACGATAGAGATCGCGAGAGCAACAGCGGACGCGCAGGAACACTCAGGAGTTGAGCTACTCCTTGCCCCTCTTCCTTTAGCCCTCGACCTCCACAGGCTCAACCTCCGCCCATTGGAGGGAGAATCGAAAGACGGTCCCCATCCTCAAGCAAGGAAGCGAACCCCTGCCGGTATTGAACGTTCTCGCCATTGATGAGCGCAGTGACATGCTTGAGCACACTGCCGGCATCATCAAGGATCCGCCCGCGAAGCTTCGGGAACCGTTCCGAGAGCCGGTGGAAAGCATCCAATACCGTCGCCCCGTCCGGCAGTTCGAGTGATCGATACCCGGAATCCAATTCCCGTTTGAACGAGAACGCGATTTCGATCGAGATGTTCATCCCTCACCCGTGAGTCGACGCGAGATTCGATTGTGCTCCGGAATCAGCTCCAGGATCGATTCGTCTGCAAGCTGACCGTCCCGCACACGCCACGATCCATTCACCATCGCGAAGTCCACACGATCCGCTGCACAGTGAACGACCGCAGCGACTGGATCTGCAAGCGCACCCGCGAACTCCAGTCGTCTCATGTCGAAGGCGATGAGATCTGCAGCCTTGCCCTTCTCGATGGAGCCGATCTCGTCTTCCATCTTGAGCACACCTGCGCCCCCCATGGTCGCCATCCGCAGCGCTTCGCGTGCCGTGAACGCGCCCGCGCCATATCGAACGCGCTGCAGCAGCATACATTCGCGGACTTCTCGGATCATGTTGGAGTGATCGTTGCTCGCGGATCCATCGACAGCAAGCCCAATTCGGATCGCCGTATCCTTCATCTCCGCAACGCGAGCAATCCCAGAGCCCAGTGTCATATTCGAGCTCGGGCAGTGAGCCATCCCGACCTTCGCGGATGCAAGCTTCTGAATGTCCTCGTCCGAGAGTACCACCAGATGCGCGAACCACACATCCTCCCGTAGCCAACCCAGATCTTCCATCAGGTCAACGGGTCGTCTGCCGAACTCCCGGATGCAGAACGCCTCTTCATCGTGCGTCTCCGCGAGGTGCGTATGCAGGAGGACCCCGTACGCCTCAGCCAGTGCAACCGTTTGGCGCATGAGGTCGGGCGTGACAGAGAACGGCGAGCAGGGTGCAAGCGCAATCCGCAGCATGGACAACGGCTCCGGATCGTGGTAGGTCTCGATCATTCGCTGGCAATCGGCAAGAATTTCGTCTTCGGTCTGGACAACCGAATCCGGCGGCAGGCCCCCGTCTTTCTTCGAGAGCGACATCGACCCCCGGCAAGGATGAAACCGGATGCCCGCCTGTTGAGCTCCTTGGATAGCTGCTTCGAGGATGTTGCCGCCGCCACGAGGGTAGAGGTAGCAATGATCCGTGGATGTCGTGGCCCCGGAAAGCAGGAGCTCCGAACAGGCCAGCGTCGATGCAATACGCATGGCGTCTTCCTCGATCCCCTTCCATCGCTCGTAGAGGAAGACAAGCCACGCGAACAGCTCCGCATTCGATGCGCCGGGAACGTTTCGGAACAGCGCTTGATAGAGATGATGATGCGTGTTCACGAATCCTGGCAACAGGATCTTCCCGTTGCCCCGGATGATTTCGTCCGCCTGGATTCCAGACGGATCGCTGCCCACATCGAGAATACGATTGCCCTCCACAAGCACGAAACCGCCGGGGATCTCTGTGTCAGAGGCATCCATGGTGGCAACAACATCGAAATCCACAAGCAGTGTGCGTTTCATCTCGTGAGGTCGATCTCCGCAGCGCGCTCCAAGAATGCTGCCAGAAGGTCAATGGTCGCTTCGATATCGGTAGGATGCGCAGACTCAATCACCGAGTGCACGTATCGAACGGGCGTAGACAGTGTAATCACCGCAGCGCCGGCATGTGCGAACTGCAACGCACCTGCGTCCGTCCCGCCTCTCGGCAGTATCTCCATCTGGTAGGGGATCTTCTTCTCTTCTGCCAACCGTTTCATCGTACGCACAAGCACCGGGTGGGAAATCGAAGCGGAGTCTTTGAGTTTGATCGCAACGCCCTTGCCAAGTTCAGTTACATGATCCTTGGCAGCGACGCCAGGTGTGTCCGCAGCAATGGTCACATCGAGCGCAATGCCAATCTGGGGGTGGATCTTGTGTCCGGCGACCTGCGCGCCACGCAGTCCGACTTCCTCCTGCGTGGTTCCGACAAAGTACAGGTCACATCCCAGCGACTTCGCACGTTTCATCGCCTCGATGCCGATGTAGATCCCCAGTCGGTCATCCAACGCCTTGCCCGATACAAGGTCTCCGTACTCAACGAAATTCTGCAGAAGCGTTACGGTATCGCCAATCGAAACCTTGTCCACCACAACGCCTGCCGGGAGCCCAACATCCACGGAGAGGTCCTTGAGTTCAACGGGCTTTTTTCGCTCTTCCGGAGACAGGATGTGCGTTGCCTTCCGTCCGATACAGCCCACGAGTTCACCGGACTCGGTGTGTACGATAACGCGCTGCGCTACCAACGTGATCGGATCGAATCCACCCAGCGGGCTAATCCGCAAGAAGCCCGTTTTTTCATCCACGTGATGCACAAGGAATCCGATCTCGTCCATGTGTGCTGCAACCGCAACGACAGGACCCTCGCCTGCCTTGTGCGCGATCAGGTTCCCAAGCGGATCGACCGTCAAAGAATCCGCGATGCCCTCCAGTGCTTTCGAAACGATATCTCGGACTGGACGCTCGTACCCCGGCACGCCATGCGCTTCACTCAACTTCCTCAGTAGGTCCATTCGACCTCCTTTGCACCCCCAAGTGTAGCCTCCTGCGTTCTGAGGTCAATCAGTTGCGAAGTGGGGAAACTGCAGGCTACACTGGGTGCATGATCCCGCTTCGAGACATGATCGGCAGCAGACGATTTCCCATCATCACCGTGTCGCTCATCGTGCTCAATCTTCTCGTGTTTCTGTATCAGGGCTACTTGGATCGTACGTCACCGCTTCGCGGAGACTGGTCAGACGAACGCCTGGAGTGGATCGATGCCGGTCTCCAGGAGCCACCGATTCTCGATCCACGCTATGCCTACGCTCGGCAAAGCCGCTATGTCCCGCTTTCAACATCCTACGACATCCCGCAGGACGACTGGTTTCTCACCCAGTACGCACTGATTCCTGCCGAAGTCCTCGGCGGGCAAGATCTTCCTCCGCGCATCCCCATACCGCTTTGGGCAACGCTCTTCACGTCGATCTTCCTGCATGGCGGGTTGCTTCATGTCTTGGGCAACATGCTCTATCTCTGGATCTTCGGGGACAATGTGGAGGACGCCATGGGGCCGATTCGGTTCCTTATCTTCTACGTCCTCTGCGGCCTAGCTGCCGCATTCGCCCAGATCGCCGTTGGCCCCGGGAGTTCAATCCCTATGGTCGGTGCATCGGGTGCCATTGCAGGCGTACTCGCTGCCTACTTCATGCTGTATCCGCACAATCGGATCCTGACGCTCGTCCCGCTGTTCTTCTTTCTGCGTCTTGTTTCACTCCCCGCAGTATTTCTGCTTGGCTTCTGGTTTGTCCTGCAACTCATCAGCGGCGCAGGATCCTTGGGTGGAGGTGGGGGCGTTGCGTACTTTGCGCATATCGGAGGGTTTGTGGCAGGCCTCTTCCTCGTGTTCCCGTTCCGCAACCGCGAGATTCCCGTTACGCTTTGGCAAATGGTGCGCCGCAGACTGTTGTCTCGCTGACTCTAGGGGCACTTGTCCTGTCTCGAGTACTCGCCCGCCTTCACAACCTCCAAGCAAGCTGGTATCATAGTCTCTGATCGAGACTGTTCGCCAAAGGAGTGATGAACGATGAAACAGGGTGCAGGACTGCTTTGTGCCGCGCTCTTGCTTGTTTTCATAAGCGCTATTGCATTCGCGGGGGATCGGGTTGCGCATTCGGCCATACAGATAAGCAATGATTACGAGTTCACCGTGGAGAACGGTGTGTGCTCTGGCGCTGGAACGTTGGATGATCCCTATGTGATCGAAGGATGGCTTATCGACGCTGGATACGATGACTATGGCATTCGCATTCATGGGACAACCCGCGCATTCATGATCCGCAACGTTCAGATTAGTGGTGCGGCAAAGTCGGCAATCTATCTAGGCTACGTCCGCAACGCCGTCATCGAGGATTGCGTGTTTGAGGGGAATTGGGTCGGCGTAACCCTCAACTTCTCAACGCTGAATCGGATTGCATCCAGCACGTTTGAGAGCAACACGGATGGCATTCGCTCCTACTTCTCGTCCGGCAATCAGATTCTGGCCAACACCTTCGCGAGGAACGATTCGGCAATCTGGCTGGATGCTTCAAACGACAGCGAGATCTTCGGCAATTATATCGGTGAATGCTACATGGGAGTCTACCTCAACCTAGACTCTGAGGCGAACATGATTGTTGGGAACGCGTTTGTGGACAATACACATCATGCCTATACGGATGACCCGAATGTCTGGGACGACGGAGTGTCAGGCAATTACTGGAGCGGCTTCAAGGCAATAGACGCCGACGAAAACGGAATCTGGGACATGCCCTATCGGATCTCCATCGACGGCGACCAAGACAACTACCCGATGATGACGCACCCGCTGGTGCCTGCACCCCCTCCAGCGACTTGCGACGTGTAGTCTCGGTATCCGCATACGGGAATGAACCGCAGGCAGGCCAAGAGACCTGTCTGCGGTTTTCCGAATTGCCCTAGAGCAATGGGGCAAAGCGGTTCTCATCCCAGTAGGCATCCTTCAGGATCTCATCAAGCTTCAGCAGCATCGCATGATGCCCGCGTTCCCATGCCGCCAATTCATCGAAGAAGGCTTTGAGTTCCGCGCCCTCCGCAATCCTTGACTGCTCCGCATAGAACTGGAACGCTTCCTTCTCAAGCAGAATCCCGATCGACAATGCAGCCATCTCATGATGCCGTCCTTGGATTCTGGACTTGAACTGATCGGAGAACAGCACGGTCGCATCTTCCGGGTTCCAGGGTTCACCCCAGACGTATGCGCCATCCCACGCCCTGCCTTCCAGCAGATTTCGGTACTCCTTCTGAAGCGCATCAAAGTGTTTGCGCTCCTCTTCGCCAAGGTGCTCGAAAATCTCCTTCGCACCCGCGATATCCGTGTGCGCGGCGGCCATTGTGTAGAATTGATATCCATCGCGTTCGGACTGTAGTGCCTGCCTCAGGACATCGACCAACTGTGTTGATTCCATGATCTTCCCTCCCCTTTGACAGCATACCACGCTCGCTCCGCGAATGAACGGTTGACATCCCGCTCAACTGCCCTACACTGTCTCAGAACAGCATCCATGGAAAGGATCCAATGACTCCAGAGCGACTTGGTGAGAAGATGCGAGGAGAGAAACTTCCCTATCCTCTCCTTCACATTCCCGTGAACGAACTCCGCAATGGACAGGGCATCAATCAATGTTTCCTCGTTCGTCAGAAGACCCAGCGGACTACGAGAGCCGGTGATCCGTACTTGGAGATTGCGTTGGCAGATCGAACCGGATCGATCGCAGCCCGCGCCTGGGCGGAGGTTACGCATCGATGTGCCGGACAGTTCGATGAAGGGGAATTCGTCACCGTCCAAGGCCGCGTTGAGACCTATCGCAACAATCTTCAGCTCATCGTAGAATCCATCCGGAGACTGAACCCTGAGGCACCGAACACGGAGGAACTGCCGGGGTTCGATCCTGCCTTGCTCGTCCCCACCTCCGAGAGAGATCGAGAGGAGATGTGGGAGGAGTTGATGGAACTCGTCTCGACCCTCGAGCCTGAGACGCTACGTCAACTCACCCTGTGCATCCTCGAGGAGCATAAGGAGAGATTCTGTGAGTACCCGGCCGCCGTATCCAAGCACCATGCCTACATCGGCGGGCTTCTAGAGCATACCTTGGAAGTCGCACAAGGAGTGTCAAGTTACGCACGTGCAAACCCGGCGCTCGATGTACACCATGGGCTGGCAACCGCAGGCGCGATTCTCCACGACATCGGCAAGGTCCAAGAACTCGAGAACCCGATTGCCGCAACGTACAGCTTCGATGGGCAGTTGATCGGCCACTTACTGCTCGGGCGAGACATGGTACGGAAGGCGGCGGCAGAGATTCAGTGGCAGGACGAACGCATCCCGAAGTTGCTTGAGCACATTCTCATTGCACATCATGGGGAACTCGAATATGCAGCCGCTATGGTGCCGAAAACTCCAGAAGCGCTGGCCGTCTATCATTTCGACAACCTCTCCGCGAAACTGAACATGATCAGCACACACATCCGGCAGGATGGCGATCCAGGGCAGTTCACAGACTGGGAGCGCACATTGGATCGGAGATTGTTCAAGGGACTGGCGCACCCCGATCGGCGCCCGAGTTCATGAAATCCCTATATCTACAGGGTACACTGCACATCTGACGATATGCCTGGAGAACGAACCCGACCATCTTTCCTGATTCTTGCCTGCACCATCGGAGCCGTGCTCTTGCTTTTACTCCTCGTGGGCAGCAGCGAACGCATCTCCTTTCAGCCTCGAGCTGCATTTGAGCCGGTTGTCGCAACGAATCCTGACGGCGGAACCATGGAATTCCGCGGGACCGACGGGTTTGTGCTCTTCTTCCGGGTGCTCTTCGTGTTGGCCCTTGCTGCGTGGGTGTATCAGTTGCTCATCAGCCGTGTCTCGCGTCGTGTGTATCTGATCCTCGCTGCGTTGGCCGCCATCGTCGTCATGATCCTGCTATGGGTTAGCAACCTGGACCCCGCAGAACCGGCACCGATCGAGATCGATGCTGAACTCGGAGAAGCTGTGCAAGAGGGCGAAGCGCCACCACTCGTTGAACCCGAATACGAAGCATCCGACACAGACTATGTCCTGCTGGCCATCATTCTGTCGTCTACTGCTGTGTTGATCGGCGCAATCCTGCTCTGGCGCTGGCTGAGAAGTCGTCGGCCCGAGGGGGTGATCCAAGATACTGCTGCGTTGTACGACAGCCTTTCGGAGGCCGCCCATCGTATTCGTATGGGTGAGGATCCATACACCGTCGTTCTCTTCTGCTATCAGGAGATGATCCGTATCCTAAGCAAGATCGGACACATCAATGCAACGTATCTGACGCCAAGAGAATTCGAGCAGAGCCTGTCCGACTTTGGGGTTTCGGACATACACATTCGTCAGCTCACCGAGATTTTCGAGGCCGTGCGCTATGGAGCGAAACTCGATGATGCGTTTCCGACACGCGCATTGGCATGTCTTGACGCCATCCAGGGGGCCCATCAATCGACATGACTCTCTCGAAGCGTGGCACATTCATCCTGATTGGGTCGATTCTCGCACTCGCCCTTGCGATGTGCCTCATCTTCCTTCCGTCGCTCCGAGCTGCAGTCCTCAGACCGCTGGTTGACACGTGGATTTCCTTCCGATACGCGCTTGCCATTATTTCCGAACGCGTTCAGTGGTCCCTTGCCATTGCCATTGCACTTACCGTTTCGCTACTCTCACTCCTCAAGCGCATGCCTCGCGACAGACCCGCGAAGCCCTCCGCCGCGGGCGCAAAGCCCCCACGGCAAGGGCCGCTCATGCGAATCTCCGACGTACTCGGACGGGCAAGGAGAAGCCGCTTCGCCAGAGAGCAGGCAATGCTTGAGTTGCGCGATTTGACAGCTCACGTCTTGGCGTTTCGCAACGGCATCTCGGTGCTTGAAGCCAAGGCGCAAATCGACAAAGGTACATGGACACAGGATGCTACAGTCAGAGACCTGTTCGTTCGCTCGCTCGACAAGCGACGACTTAGGAGCGGACAGGACTTCCACGCGGATGCAGAAGAAATCATGTCTATGATCGAGAAGTTCTATCAGGAGGTGTAGGTGCAGATGCAGATTCAGCAAGTTAGCGAGCAAACTCAGCGGATCATCGATGAGGTCTCTCGCGTGATTGTCGGCAAGGAAGACGTCCTTCGGCAGGTCATGGTTGGCATCCTGGCGAGCGGTCACGTCCTATTTGAGGACTACCCGGGGTTGGCGAAAACCTTGATTGCAAGGAGCTTTTCGCAGGTGCTTGGCATCAGCTTCAAACGGATCCAGTTCACGCCCGATCTTCTGCCCTCCGACATTACAGGATCCCACATCTTTGATCGCGAGCGTGGCGAGTTCATCCTTTCCCCCGGCCCCATCTTCGCGAACGTGATCCTCGCTGACGAGATCAACCGAGCGACACCCAAGACACAATCCGCACTCCTGGAGGCAATGCAGGAAGGACAGGTTTCCATTGCCGGGGACACGCAGCAACTCCCTCCGCCCTTCGTCGTCATTGCCACTCAGAACCCCATCGAGTACGAAGGCACGTTCCCGCTCCCGGAGGCGCAGCTCGACCGCTTCATGATCCGGCTCTCCGTTGGGTACCCCAATGAGGAACAGGAGATCGAGATTCTCCAGCGTCGCCTCGACCGGCGCCAGGATGAGATGACGCTGGACACGCTCTCTTCCGCGGAGGAACTGCTCGCTATGCGCGCCGCCACCGAGGAGGTCATGGTTCATCCGGATCTCGAGCGGTACATCGTGTCCATCGTTGCCGGAACGCGAAAGCATCAAAGCGTTCATGTAGGAGCCAGCCCACGCGGTTCACTCGCGCTCATCAAGCTGGCTCGCGCCAACGCAGCCATTGCGGGACGCGATTTCGTGATTCCCGACGATGTCAAGGCGTACGCCGTCCCTGCGCTTGCACATCGCCTGATCCTGAGCCCTGAGCTGTGGTCGAAGCGCGTTACTGAGCTCGACATCGTGCGCAGCATCGTCCAGCTCACACCGGTCCCGAAAGTCTCGTAGCAATGCAACGAAGCGGCTTTCTTCCAATGGGTATCGGCCTGCTGATTCTGGGGGCGGGTCTTCTGCTTCTACGGCCATCCCTAATCGCGATGGCAATTCCGTTCATCCTCTATAGCGGACTTCACGTATTCTTTGCCCTTGGGCTGAACACGCCGGCGCTGACCGTTGAGCGAACGACGAGCCATCATCGTATCGCCGAAGGGGAGGAACTCCTGGTTACGCTTTGCTGTGCTCTGAAACCTGGAGAGCACAGTTGCCATGTCTCGATTGTCGATGCACTACCGTTAGATGCCCAGCTGATCTCTGGAGAGACTCAATTCCTCGGCCACCTCATGCCTGGCGATCCTGCAACCATTTCCTACCGACTCCAGCTTCCACGCGGGGTTCATGAGTTCAAGGGCATCTACGTCATGGTCTGGACAAGATGGGGCATTGCGTCTCACATGGAATTCATCGAGCACGCCACCGAAGTGATCGCACATCCGTTGACAACTCGGCTCGCACGCATCGACATTCGCCCGAGACGGACCCGCGCATTCGCAGGGCCCGTGAAGGCGAACCAAGGCGGGCAAGGGATGGACTTCTTCGGATGCCGATCCTATGTTCCCGGCGATGACGTCCGCCGCATCAACTGGAGGGCATACGCGAGGCAAAACACCTTGATCGTCAACGAGTACGAACTCGAAAGAATCGTTGACATCAGCATCGTATTGGATGCGAGGATGCAGGCTCACTGCCAGCTCGATTCCGGTTCTACATTCGATCATTGTGCGCGCGCTGCAGGAAGTCTATCGTCACTGTTCCTCGGGGCCGGGAACATCGTAGGGCTTCTGATCTATGGAGCCTACCTGCACTGGGTGTTCCCGGGAACAGGGCGTTCGCAGCAACAGCGGATTCTCGACAACCTCGCGCGCGCATACCCGGAGGAGAAGGCTGTGTTCGAGGATCTCCGAAACCTGCCGACACGCCTGTTCCCGGCGCAATCCCAAATCGTGTTGATTAGCCCGCTCGTGGACCAAGATGATGTGGAAGTCGTTGCGCTGCTCGTCGATCGCGGATACTCGGTGATTCTAGTCTGTCCGCACGTCATGTCGTGGGAGCGAACGCAGATCCACGCATCCAGTGTTTCGCCACTCGCCGAACGGATGGCCGGCATGCAGCGCGAGCTCTTCCTGGATAGCCTCGTTCGTACGGGCACAAGCGTTGTGAATTGGGATGTGTCCGAACCGCTTGCAGTTGCCCTGGAGCGCGACATCGGGCACCCATTCGAAAGGAGACACCGATGAGAGTCATCTCATCCCTGCTCTTCCTCACAGGTGCTCTGATCTTCGTCGTCGGAGCCCTCCTTGCCGGTTCGCCGGGACTTGCGGTAGGCGCTCTTGCGGTCAGCGGCTTGTTCATCGTGTCGATTTACTTGGCTTGGAGAAGCCTCGTATTGGATCTCTGCCTTGTCGTCGTGTCGGGGTTCTGCACGGCAACGGTCCTCGTTGGTATCGCGCCCGGCTTTGCCATTGCCACGATCCCTTTCGTTCTGCTGGGGTGGAACGGCGCTCGGCAGTTCGCGGGCATCGACAACGCGACGAGTTCCGAAGATGCGCTGCGCCGCCACGTCATGCACTACCTAGGCTACACCCTGCCTCCCGCAGCCCTGGTCGGCGTGCTCATCGCAGGCGCGTTCTTTGTCCATGTCCCACTCCAATTCGGTATCGCGTTGCTCTTGGCCCTCGCAGCGCTCATGCTTGTCTGTCTCTCCTTGATCATCGCAAGCCGGAGACGCGCCAAGCGGCTTGGATTGAGCGAGGAGGACCGCAAAGCTCAGTTGCGTGCCGGAGCAAGGTATCGCTAGATTCGGAAAGCGATTGCGTCAGGAGCAAGGCGTCAATCGATCCTTGCGATGGACAATTGACGACCCATTCCTCGGTCCAAGCCGAGAAGGAGCAGGGGGGAGCATGGCAAATTGCGTGAGACGTGCGACGACCTATAATCTCCGATACCGAAGGTTTGGAGGAGAGTCACCATGAGAACAGCGTACTGCGCACATCTGTCATCGGCAGAGATCGGCCAAACCGTGACCCTCGCTGGATGGGTCAACCGCCGCCGCGACTTCGGCGGTCTTACGTTTGTCGATCTGCGCGATCGAACGGGATTGATCCAGCTACTGTTCGACGGTGATTCCATGGGCCTTGAGCAGGCCCACACCCTTAACCGCGAAGACGTCATCCGTGTCACCGGACTTGTCGCGGCACGAAGCGCCGAGAACGTAAACCCGGATATGGAGACTGGCGAAATCGAGGTTCGCATAAGGGATCTCGAGATCCTCAACCGCTCGAAGACTCCGCCATTCTTGCTCGATGGGGACGGGTCCGACACAACTGAGGAGACCAGACTTGAGTATCGCTTTGTGGATCTTCGGCGCCCGCAGTTGCAGAAGAACTTCGAACTGAGGCACCGCGTCTTCAAGAGCTTCCGAGACTACTACGCTGAGAACGGATTCCTCGAGATCGAGACACCTTTCTTGACGAAGTCGACGCCAGAGGGCGCACGCGACTTCCTCGTTCCCAGTCGGATGCATCCGGGAAGCTTCTACGCGCTTCCGCAATCCCCACAGCTCTTCAAACAGCTGTTTATGATTGGCGGATTCGAGCGCTACTTCCAGCTCGTCAGATGCTTCCGCGATGAAGACCTGCGCGCCAATCGGCAGCTTGAATTCACTCAGCTCGACCTGGAGATGGCGTTCCCGAACGGAAAGGACGACGTGCTTGGGCACCTCGAATCATCTGTTGCTCGGGTCTTCAAAGAGGCGCTCGGGATTGAGATCCCTATTCCCTTCCCGCGGATGTCGCACGCAGAAGCGATGGCGCGCTACGGCTCCGACAAGCCTGACTTACGTTTCGAGATGGAGATCCGAGACATCTCTGCATTGGCTGCTAACTGCGGCTTCCGTGTGTTTGAGGAAGCCGTTACAGGCAAAGGATTCGTTCGCGGTATCTGCGCCAAGAACTGTGCGGGCTACTCTAGATCCTCAATCGACAAGTTGCAGGACACGGTCGTCGCTGCGGGCGCCAAGGGCCTTGCCTGGATCAAAGTTACCGATGATGGGATCTCGTCGCCGATCGGCAAGTTCCTCTCGGAGGGCGTACTGGAAGGCATTGTCGGCGCATTTGGCGCTCAAACCGGCGATCTGATCCTTCTCCTTGCCGGGAAAGGAATCGAGACCGCGCTTGGCGAGCTCCGTCTTGCAGTGGCTCGAGAAGAGAACTTGGCAGGCGACGAGTGGAGGTTCCTGTGGGTCACGGATTTCCCGTTGTTCGAGCTGGACGAGCATGGGAACCTTACCAGTTCTCACCACCCATTCACGTCTCCGTACATTGAGAACCTCGTCGAATTGGAAGACCATCCGACAGCGATTCCGTCGAATGCCTACGATCTGGTTCTCAACGGTCAAGAATTGGGCAGCGGCAGCATCCGAATTCACTCACGTGCGTTGCAAGAGCGGATCTTCCAGCTCCTTGGCATCTCCGCTGAGGAAGCGGAACTTCGCTTCGGATTCTTCCTGAAGGCGCTGGAGTATGGCGCCCCCCCTCACGGCGGCTTCGCGCTCGGCATCGACCGGCTGGTCATGCTGATGGCAGGGACCGATTCGCTTCGGGACGTCATCGCGTTTCCGAAGACAACGAATGGCATGTGTCTGATGACCGAGGCACCGGTGCCCGTACCGGAGCGTCTCCTCGATGAACTCGGACTTCGCATTCGGGACGGATGAGAGGTCCATCGAGAGCAGCAGCCCTAGCCCTTTCTGCGTTGTTCTGTGTGCTGTTCGCCTTGCTTGTCCTGCTGAGTGCTGGACTCGCTAACGTTCGCCTACAGCCCGGAACGCCAATCTACATGCCTGGCACCGACACGGAGGCGGCAGAGGATGGCGAATTGCTTCCTCTGCCTCCGATGACTCGGCGCGATAGAATTCTCGCCTACATCTTGGGTGGACTCACTGTACTCTCGATTGTCGGTGCGCTCATCAGCCGCAAGCTGCGGAAGCTTCTTTTCCAGCAGCTGTTCTCGATTCTGGGAGTCGTGCTTCCCGTGATGCTGGCCGCCCTCTTCATTGGAAGACTGATCGCACGATGGCTTCGCCGCCATGCAACAGGTATTCCGGATCCAGGCCCTGTGATTCCGGAATCATTGCTCTCGAATCCTCCCACCTGGGCTATCGCGCTCTCGGCGGTAGCCATCGGACTGGTCCTGACAGGTATTGTGTTGTACCTGCTCTGGAGAGGCGCAAGAATCCGTGCGTACCTGAAGACGCGGAGGGAACGTCTCCGTGAGCAGGATGCGTTGCGCGACGGGGTTGCTGAGGCTGCGGAGGAAGCAGCACAGCGCATTCGTGGTGGCTACGATCCGCAGAGTGCTGTCGTTCGCTGCTATCGACAGATGATGTTGCTGCTTGCCAGTCGGGAGAACGTCGCGCACACTTACTTGACCCCACGCGAGTTCGAGTGTGCGCTGGGAAGCCTTGGGATTTCCGATGGCTCGATCGGCCAGCTGACAGAGATGTTTGAGTTCGTTCGGTACGGCGATCGCGACGACGAGGCATTTCGAGATCGTGCACTCGCTTGCATGGATGCCCTCACCGCAAGCTATCAGGAGGCTCTTTCAGATGACGTCTAGGCAGAAGCTGGCTATCGTCCTTGGAGCCATCGCGCTCTTCGCCATTGCAACACTCCTTCTCATGGTCTTCTATGCTGACATGCTTCACGAGCGGGTGTGGATTCCGCTCATCCGAGGCGCATACGTTGCCAAGCACTATCTCGACCACTTGCATGGGCTCGTGCTTTGGCTGATTCCGTTGGGGCTCTTCTCGATTCCGCTCATCCGAGCGCTTGTGCGCGTCTTGAGTCAGCAAGAGACCGTCCCACGTCCATCGTTGGACGATTGGCCGATTGTGCCGCAAGCAGGGGAACTCGAAGAACTTTCACAGCAACTGCACCGTGCTCGCCGAAGCCGGTTCGCCCGTGCGCGCATCGCACGCAATCTGAAGGAGATCTCGGTTCGCATGATTGCCGGTAGAGAGGGACTCTCGGTCGAGGATGCCCGGCATCTACTCGAGCGCGGATACTGGAGCGAACACCGCGAGGTGCACGCCTTGCTCATGCCCAGACGTCACTACGCAGATCGGCAAACCGAAGCGAGCTTTGAGCATGCCCTCGAGCAAGCACTGGATCATCTCGAAGCATACTACAAGGGGGCGTAGCAAGCTGTGGAATCCATCCTCCTGTACAGGAAACGGCGCATCCGCAGGCGCAACCTGTATCGCATTCGCGGCGAGCTTGGCACTCGTATTTCGCTTGCACGTGTCAAAGTCGTGCTTCCGTTGTGCGTCGGCCTCGTCTTCTGTCTGCTCGGGATGCTGCTGTTCTCTTCCACACTGATTCTGCTCGCCTTGGCACCGCTTTTCTACGTTGCACACGTCCTGGTCTCACACATGTGGCTCTGCCCACCAAACGTCAAGGCCTTGCGTGTGTTCCACCAGCAACGCGCGCCCGAAGGTGATGACGTAGAGATCACGTTGCGTGTCACACCTCAGCAAGGGCAGCAGGGAATGCTGGGGATTCTCGACCCGATGCCTTACGGCACGACCGTATCACAAGGCGAAGCCTCGTTTCTCGGCAAGACACGAATCAACGATTCACTGGAACTGGACTACGCCGTTCGTGCAGGGCGCGGGCTCTACATGTTCCCGAGAATCCGCGCCACGCATTGGTCGGCAATCGGGCTGGCCGCAAGGGAGAGCCAGATCGAGTCGGCATCCAGATTGCACGTTCTGCCTCAAGTCGAGCCGCTTCCGCAGCTCGAAATCCGACCGCGAAAGACCAAGGCCTTCGCGGGTTCGGTTCGCGCCAATCTCCCTGGGTTCGGAACGGACTTCTTCGGGTGCCGGTCCTATACACCTGGAGATGACATCCGCCGCATCAACTGGAGAGCGTATGCGCGTACAGACGAGCTTATCATCTGTGACTACGAGCAGGAACGAATCGCCGACGTGAGCATCATTCTTGACGCGCGCGTCCGTGCGCACGCCTTTATCGGCCGCAGTCATACGTTCGAGTTCGCAGTACATGCAGCGGCAAGTCTCGCCTCACAATTCTGCGATCAAGGCAATAGCGTCGGGCTCATGATCTATGGAGACGTGCTGAATTGGGTCTTTCCGGGACTGGGGAAGAATCAGAAGAATCGGATTCTCGACGCCCTCTCGCAAGCCGATCTCGCAGATCGTGCAGCCTTCGAAGAGCTGCGTCGAATTCCAACCCGTCTCTTTCCCCCTCGATCACAGCTCGTTGTCGTAAGCTGCAAGCTGGATGAGGAGGATATTGAGACGCTCGCTCAACTTCGGACCGTCGGATACTCCGTCTTGCTCTGCTCGCTCAACACACTGCAGTTCGAGCAGCGCATGCTCACAGACCGTGCCACATCTGCAAGCGCCGCGCGCATCGCCGGCCTCAGGCGCAAGCTATACCTTGGTTCATTGGAGCGTCATGGCCTTCACGTCGTGGATTGGGCACTCGGGGAACCCATGCGCAGGGCGTTCCATCGTGCACAGCAAGCTCGAAGAGGGATACGATGAGGATGGGAGCGCTTGCATGCATCATCCTAGGAACCGGCTGTCTCATCGCCGGCCTTCTTCACCGCTTCGACATCGCCATCCTCGTGACGGCAGGATCCGTCGGGCTGTTCTGGGCGCTGACCCTTGCATTCAACGGCCCCGCTTCTTTCCACAGCGTCTTCTTCGTGCTCATGGCGCTCTTCTCCGGGTTTGTCGCAGGCTTTGGCGCACAACTCCCGTTCGCTGCCGCAGCGCTCTCCTTCTCCCTTTGCGCCTGGGACTTGTGCATGACTGCGCCCCGTTTGTCCTGCTACCCAGCCCGGGCCAGAAGGCGGTTCGTTCCGGGGTATCTAATCCGCAGTATCGCGTGGGCCGCGATGGGCTTTCTGCTGGTTGTGCTCTCACATGCTCCCCGCAGCGAAAGCCATTCCATCTATCTGTTGATCGGGTTGGCGATGCTCACACTGTTCGTCATTCTGTTCCTACTTTGGCGGATTCGCAAGACCTTCACCGGCGAATCCGATCCGTCGCAACAAGAAGACGGATGACGGGATCCCGCCATCCGTCGATGCAGTCCGCTCCGGGCGCGTCCTCTTCCGCAGCCTACGGCAGCGTGAGATGCCCCGTAATGCCCGTCAGGAAGCGATGCCCACCTGTGTACCCACTCAGCTCGCCGAACAACCTCGGCAAGCTGCTTGAGTACGCCGGGTGCAGTCTGTATGTGAACGTAAGCACATCGCCCGCGTCATAGGCACTCATCCAGCCAACTTCCAGTTGGCGCAATTCGCTGTTCGGCTTGGTGACGGCACCCCCTGGATCAACCGTCTCGAGCTGCCAACCTTGGGGCATGCTCTCCACAAACCCGATGCCCCCTGTAATATCCTCGTTGCAGTAGACCGAGATCAACACGAGGATCGAACCACCGTCTTCCGGGAGCAGTTCCCGCGTTGCAAACGCAGGCGTCGATCCCACGAAAACTCCTTGACGGCTCACGCTCGTCCGTCCACCAGCATCCTCAACCGTGAGGACGACTTCGTAGTATCCTTCCGACGCAAACGCGTATGTTACCAAATCATCTGCCGTCTCTGTTTCCGCCACGCCATTGCCGTCGAAATCCCATGCAAAGTCAAACCCCGTGCCGCCAAGGCAGGGCTGGCAGACCTCGAAATTCACGACCTCCGCGGCCATGGGGTTGTAGGTAGACGGATCGAAGTCCGCGTCAAATGCAAGCACCGCGACCGCAGCACAGAGGATCATGCCAAACGAGGCCAGGGTTGCGATCCGTAGTCTGTTCATTCCCCCTCCTTCATGTCACCCAATTGCACACTTGCCCGCATCTCGGCGGGCAGGCCCGCCCCCATCTACGGGAGCGGGTCGTGCACCGAGCTATCAGTCAGCCAATAAGCAATCAGATCCTGAATCATCAGAAGATCGATGACCGCACCTCCGGAATGTGGAACTGCATCGCCTGATAGCCAGAGCGAAACCGCGTACTGAATCTGATCGAATGCGATCAGTTCGCCGAGGCATGGCGCGAGAACACTGTCTTCGGCATTCCATCGCGAGATCACGACCGGTACCGGCAGCGACTTCACCAGTGTGAGCCGGTCATCTCCGGCAATCGTCTGGAGGAGCCGAGGGGAGGAGCTTCCCAGGACACCGTGGATCGTTGACTGTGTGAGCTCCGTCGGCTCCACGCTCGGAGCGGTCAGCTTGTAGACGATCTCGCGGCTCGAGTTCACTCCATTGGCATCGAACTTCTCCAGGAACAGCCACTCCATCGTCTGTTCGTTCTTCCGCAACGTTGCTCCATCGTTGTCGACTTCCACGAAAGTCCATCCAAGTGGGAGCGTTTCCGAAATGGAGAGACCATGCAGAATCGTGTTCACACTTAGCTTCACGTGGACCATCACTTCCATCGCGGCAATCGTATGATCATCGGGCAAACAAGTGTCAATGATACGTTCCACCGCGACGCTCGGCAGGATTTCGACCGTCTGTTCGACTGTGTCTGAGCTACCTTCGTCGTCCACAACGCTGAGCGTAATCTCAACCTCACCGGGTTCCTCGAACACATGCTCGATGTCCGCAGACTCGGTGTCCAGATCAATGATTCCGTCACCTTCGAAGTCCCATAGGTATCGTTCGACATTGCCATCCAGATCGTAAGAAGCGCTGGCATCGAGCAACATGCTGACACCCAGATGCGGTTTCTCCTGTACGGTCAAAGACTCCGTATCCCGAAGCACGAAGCTGGCGACAGGCGCCGCATTCCCAACGGTGATCTCGGTTTCGTAGACCGTTGACTTCGCACCACGATCGTCGGTCACCAGAAGCGAGACGACATACGTGTCGCGCTCCGTGAACCGGAACTCCGGGTTCTGCAGATGACTGGAGGCAACCCCGCCGAAGTTCCACTCCCAAGCGATGATTTTGCCATCACTGTTTGTGTCTTCCGAAAGGTCCTCGAACACGATCGTGTCGCTGGTCGTCGGGAACAGAGGCTCGTACGCGAACTCCGCCATCGGCGGCCAATTCGTCGGCGCATAGACCTCGGAACCCGTGACACCACGGAAGTCTGTGTAGGTGACCATGAGGTCGAGATCGTCTTCCCATGCGCCGATCCCCAGAGCTTGGACCTCCAACTCGAACGTCAGCTCCTGGTCGATCAGAAGGTCGGCCACGCGCCATTGCGCTAACGTGACGCCGTCTTCGAGCGTCTCAACTCGATACGTACCCGGCGTAGAAGAGACCAGGCGTAGGCCATCCGGAAGTTGCTTCTCGATGAGCAGATCGCTTGCTGCGATCTCGATCTCAAGATGGTCGAAGATTTCGTCGATTGCCGCTTCAGACGGACGTCGGTAAAACAGTCCGTCTGTCTGCGAGGCAAAAGCCTGCAGGAGTGTCTGATTAATCAGCGAGCCAATGCCCACAGAAACGATGCGAATGCCCGCATCTTCTGCGACTTCACCCTCAACCGTCGGTTCGATCCCGACATTGCTCTGCCCGTCCGACAGCAGAATCTCAACCAGCAAGGCGTCTTCTCGTCCAACCTGCACAAGCTCGCGCCGTGCAAGCTGCATGGCATCACCGAGCGCCGATTTTCCGCCTCGATCCATGTCTCCGATCGCTGTCTTCAAGCGAATTCGATCGCCGTCGAGTGGCACTTCGAGTCGTGCATCCGTTGAATACACAACCAGTCCCACACGGTCTTCCGGTGCAAAGCGGTCAATCAGATCGAAAGCGAAAGCTTTTGTCGTGGCCAGATCTGCGGTAGCAGACATATCTACGACGAACATGCAGTCGATCGGATAGCCGCCGACCGGACCGACTCCTCGCAGGGTGAAGATCAGATCTACAAGCTCCGGCTGCGAGTCGAGCCCTATGCCCTCTTCGATTTCCTTCCACTCCAGCGTCTGCACGACATCGATGGCACCTTCTCCAGAAGCCGCCATTCCGATACAGACGATGAGCAGAAAAAGGAGGGCGGCGAGAGGTCCGCCTCCCGCCGCGTTTTTGGTCGTTCTCATTCGTATCATCTCCCTAGACGGACGTAGCTAGAAAGCTCCGTCTCACTCGTCGCAGGTCGATGTATCCGGATCGCACGGCCCGTCAGGGATGCTCGGCAGCGGATCACAGATGTTCGTATTGGTCAGCCAGTAGGCGATGATCTCTTTGAGCATGTGGTAGCCAACCGTCTGGCCACACGTGCGCGGGACCACCTCATCCTCAAGCCAGAAGGCAATCGCTCTCTGGACCTGTTGGAACGAGATCTTGTCAGACAACGTGATGTCAAGCACGTCGTTCTGCACATCCCACCGAGAGATCGCTACGAGGACCGATACGCAGTCGCTTACATCAACCCCACTATCTCCTGTCACCACGGTTTCCATGCACGGCAGACCCGAGTCCACAAGACCGTAGATATCGTTACTGCTGGCAAAGCATGGATCAGAAGCCGCAAGCTCAATGGCTTCCGATTGCGGAACTTCGACCTGGTAGATGATCGTCTTCATCGTACCGGCCGCGACCTTGCTCGGATAGACCCATTCCGTCTTGGAAGCCTTGTACGTGAAGCCTCCATTGTCAATCGGAATGACTCTCCAGCCGGTGGGTAGATCTTCTTCGAGACCTACACCGTAGAGGTCTTGGTCCGCCCAGATTTCGACCTTCACCGTGAACGTGCTGCCTGCCTTGTCCCCTCCGGGGCCATAGTAGTTCAGCAGGATGTTGTTGCACGGTACAGGCGTCGAGATCGTTCGAACAGCCGTGATGTTCGCCTGCGG
>Ga0272441_10000175_pt1 | contig 144803 bp, 121 predicted proteins | sample SSMProp6N_FD_193582 | JGI IMG/M metagenome (GOLD analysis project Ga0272441, IMG submission 193582) | Marine sediment archaeal communities from Little Sippewissett salt marsh, Falmouth, MA, United States - SSM-Prop-6N | ecosystem: Environmental > Aquatic > Marine > Wetlands > Sediment ...
ACTGCGGACGGCTTCGGACTTGTCGCCCAGGTGGAACTTCACGTCGCGGGCCAGTGGCTTTATCTTCAGCTCGCCGATCGAGGCCAGCGCTGCGGCGCGGATCTCGGGGGCTTCGTCGTCGAGCGCGAAGTGAAGCGCGTCGCTGGCGGGCTTGGCTGCGGTGGAACCCAGGCCGATGACAGCGGCCATCCGGATCTCAGGGGAGTAGTGGCTCGCGTAGATCACGCGGGTGAGCTGTGAGGCGCCGGAGCAGTAGGCGGTGATCCTGGCGGCGTCCACGCGGTGCTTTGCGCCCGGTTCGGTCATGCTGCTCCAGACCCAGGAACCGATCATGTACTTGCCGCCGAGGGCCTTGACTTCGGATGCGATCAGCGCGGGGCGGTCCTTTTCCGCGGCGGCGGCGACCTTGGCGATCATGGCAGTCACCTTGGCCTTGGTCTCGGCGATCTTGAGCGCCCGGTCGAGGGCCTTCCTGGTGTTCTCGTTGCCCTTGCCCTTGAGCGACTCGAGAGTCTTCCTGCCGCCGGCGCCCATGCGCGCCAGGGCCATTGCGGCGGTTTCACAGACGCGCGGCTTGCCCGCGACCACGATTTCGGCGAGCGGCTCCAGCGCGCGCTTGTCGCCGAGTCGCGCGAGGTGATTGACCGCGTCCGAGACCAGGCTGTCGTTCTCGAGCTTGAGGGCCCCGGCCAGCGCGTCAAAGGCCTCGGGCTTGTTCAGGCGGCCGAGGACGTTGAGCGCCTCGCCGGCCACGTAGCGGTCCTTATCGCCAATCAGCGGCGCGATCTCGGCGGCGAAGTCCTCCTCGCGGCGGCGCAGGGCGCCGATGGCGCTGCGGCGGACCCTGCCGTCGGTGTGTTTGAGCAGCTTGACGATGGCGTCGAAAGCCGCCTTGCCCTTGATCCTCGCGAGCGACTGCAGCGCCTGGCGCTTGACCTGGCTGTCTTTATCTTCGAGCGCGGCGACCAGCATCTCGACCGCGCCGGAGTTGTCCGGCTTGCCGAGACCGTTGAGCGCCTCGCGGCGAATCATCGGATCAGCATGCTTGGCGGCCTTGAGCAGTTCCGGAATGCCCTTGTCCTTGAGCAGGGCCAGGCCGTTGGCGCCGCGGCTGCGGAGCATGAAGTCCTTGCCGGTGAGCATGGCCTTGAGCGGTTCCAGGGCCTCTTCATTGCCCAGCCGGGCTAGCGCCACCGCGGCCGCTCCGCGCACGCCCTTGTGTTCGGACTTCAGCGCTGCAATGAGATGGGGTTCGGCTTCCTTGCCCATGTAGCCGAGGTAGAGCGCGGCGTTCTGGCCGGCGTACTTGTCCTTGAGCAGTTCGACCAGCGCGGCCTTGGCCGACTTGCCGCAGGCGCTCATGGCGATGACCGCGTAGTTCTTCTGGAACGCGCGCGGCCCCTTGATGTAGCCGAGCAGAAGGCCAACCGCCTTCTCGCCGCCGCCCAGCCGCGGGGCGATCTTCTCGCAGCGGCTCAGACGGTGCTGGAAGGGATACCGGGCGATGCGGTCGAGCAGCGCCCGGGCGTAGGCCTGGTCGGCGCTTTCGGCTGGCGCGGCTTCAACTGCCTTCGCAGTGCCCACGGTTCCGGAAGCAAGGAAGACAGCAAGACCGAGAGCGAAGGGGAATGTTCGCATGCGGGATTCTCCTGTGAAGAGCGTTCGATTATCAGCAATCTGACCGTCTCAGGCGTATTCTATGGTGTCAGCAGGCTTCCGTCCACGGCCGAAAGCGCTCGACGGCCGGGCGTTGGGTCCGTGAAAGCGGGGGAGCGGCGCGTTGAAGAACGGTACGAGGATTATCTGCTTTGCGTCACGGTCCGGAACAGGGCGGCTTGCAGGATGCAACGTGTGCGATTCTCTGCATTGCACACTGCACTGTCCCGATTGTCCGGCGGGTCCGATAATCGCAGGAGCACGCGGGTTCAGCGAGAAGCTGTCGGGCCAGCCGGTGTCGCTTCGGTGCTGGCTCCAGCAGGCCGTCAGGAAGCGGCCTGTTAGAGCAGGAGACAGGAGAAAGGTGAGAGGAGAGCAAAGACCCTTGGCGAAGGTCAAGCAGAAGGAGCCAGGTTGCGCGACTTGCCTCTCCTGTGGTCTCCTTGATCCTTGCCTCTTTCTGAGCTGAAATCTGAAGACCACTTCTTCAACGGCGGGTTAGGGCCTGGACGGCAGCGCCGGCGGCGGTTCCTGGTTGCAGATGGCCGCGTAGATCTTCTCGCGCGCGAGGGCGGGCTTGCGGCCGAGCCAGCTCTTCAGGAGCACGGCGCCGCTGCGCCCCCGGGCGCAGTCACGGAGGTGTTTCGAATAGCCGCTGACGCCCTCGAGACTGGAGACCACCCCGCGCACTTCCCGGAGGTGGTTGAAGGCGGCTTCGCTGAGGTCGGGGGGGTGGCCAGGCTCGCCGGCGGGCGGCGAGTGCTCGGCGAGTTGCTGGCTGCTGGTATCGGCGGCGCGAGTATCGGCGCGGGGCGCGTCCCGCTCGGGGCCGGCCACCCCGAACACGCTGCGCACCAGGTTGTGCAGCGCGGCGGCCGCCGAGCGCGCGGACATCTCGCCGGAGCTCTGGAGGCTGGAGGACTTGCGGCTGGCCTCGCTGCACCGGCGTCGGGAGAGGTTCGCCAGCAACGCGCGGCGCACGTCCTCTTCGGCGGCGCAAAGCGCCTGGGCGAGCAGTTCGTCGGGAACGGCCAGGAGCGCCCGCTGCAACTCGGCGGCGGGCAGTTCCAGCAGGTCTCTATGGTCGCGGGCGGCGGACATGGCCAGGCTAGCCGGACTGGTCGAAGTTGCCGCCCAGGCCGGCGCCGATGTTGGCGTTGAGCCTGGCGATGGCGTCTACCAGGGCCTGGAGGTCCCGGGGCAGGTTGCCGGCGTCGAACATGTTCTGCAGCGCCGCGAGCGTTTCGTCGGCCACGTCGGGGAAGCTGCCGGCGAGATCGGGAATGCTCTCGAAGGCCGTGCGCAGCTGCGCGAGGTCCGGGTTGTCCTCAAGCGACGCGGTCAGCGCTTCCAGGGCGGGGTCGCCCTCCAGGCGCACGCCGTAACGGTCCTCGAGCAGCTTGACGATCTTCGCGTTGAGGAACTCGGCCTGTCCCGCCGCGGTGGAAAGCCGGTCGCCGACAGCATCGGGGGTCATATTGGGCTCCTTCCGCGAACAACCGGGTCGGGGGCCGATTCCCCCGGCCCCTGTGCCTACTCTAGGCCGGATCGATGCGGAATACAAGGGGAACCCTCGGCTGCTCTTCTGCAGGCCTGCTCCAGCAGGACGCTCTTGAGCGGCCTGCCGGGCGGGGTGCTCCGGCTGCGCAGGGTGTGTCCGGGATTAGCGCCACGTGACGGCAGCGTTCATAAGCGAGGGGAAGCGTGTAACTTGCGCCTTCCGTGCACAATGCTCCGCCTTGACTTGCCGGCCTTGGGCGGGTAATCTCATCGTCACAACAGGGTTGAGCGGGGGGAAACGGGGAGTTCCTGCCATGCGTCCGATCGTGATGATCTCCAGCTGGCCGCCGCGCATGTGCGGCATCGCCACTTTCGCCGAGGAGGCCCTGGAGTTCATAGCCAAGGCGGAACCGGACCGGCCCACGCACGTGATCTGTCACACGGATGGCGAGGGCGAGAACGTCCACCCGGTCATCGACATGGACCGCGAGGACTGGTACGGACCGGTCGTCGAGAAGGTCAGGGAACTCGATCCGGAAGTCATCCACATCCAGCACGAGTACGGCCTGTACAACTACGTCGACGAGGAGGGGCAGGGCGACGGGAACCGCGGGTTCCTGAGAATGCTCGAGGAACTGAGCGACTTCCCCACGGTGGTCGAACCACACACGGTCCACGGGCGCATGAAGGAGTCCGAGGAGGAGTTCGTGCGCGACCTGGCCGCGCGCTGCTCGGTGCTGTTCTTCAAGTGCCACTACCAGAAGTGGCGGCTGGAGTGGAACTTCTCCTCGCGCGGCTGGGCCATGCCCGAGAACATCATGATCGTGCCGCACGGCGCGCGTCCCGACCGGCGCTGGGGCATCGACCAGATCGACGACCTCAAGCGCGAACTCGGTCTCGAGGAGTTCATCGACAAGCGGATCATCGGGCTGGTGGGCTGGATCCAGTCCAACAAGCGCTGGGACGTCCTCACCAGCATGTGGGAGGACATCTACCACGAGATCCGCGAGAAGACCGGCGAGAAGTGGCACCTGTTCGCCGCCGGGTCGATGCGCGACCCCAACCACAAGCCGGACTACGAGAAGTACGTCGACGAGCTCAAGCTCCTCGAGCGCGAGGGCATGGCCCGCTACTTCGAGTTCGTGCCCCGCGGCGAGATCTACTACAAGGTCATGGCCATCTGCGACTTCATCGTGTTGCCCAGCCTGGACGAGACCCAGTCCGGCACGCTGGCCAGGATCATCGCGCTGAACAAGCCCTACGTCACCACCGCGCCGATGGAGGGGCTGACCGCTCAGACCGTCGAGAGCGAGGGCGGGGCGATGTTCACCACCAAGGCCGGGCTGCGCCGCGAGGTCGTTCGCCTGGCCAGCAACGAGGGCCTGCGCATGCGCATGGGCAACAACCTGCGCGAGTACCTCGACAGGGTGGTCAGCTGGGAAGTGGTCGCGCGGCAGTACCACGAGGCCTACAGGATGGCCGCCGCCAAGGTGCGCGAGGGCAAAGAGGTGTACATCCGACCCGAGTTCTGATTGAGGGCAGGCGCGTCACCCCCGCCGCGGTTCGCACGGGGCGATAAAGGCAATACCGGGAGAACGGTAAATGACCAGGAAGAAGGCCTACCAGCTGAACACGGTCGCGGTCATCGGCAACTACCTGCCCCGCCACTGCGGTATAGCCACCTTCACCACCGACCTCTGCGAGGCCCTGGCCGGCAACCTGGGCGACAGCGGCAGGGTGCTGGCCCTGGCCATGGACGACATCGAGGGCGGCTACGACTACCCCGACCGCGTCAAGTTCCAGATCCGGGCCAACGTGCAGTCGGACTACCTGCGTGCCGCCGAGTTCCTCAACGTCAACCAGTTCGACGTGGCCGTGCTCCAGCACGAGTACGGCATCTTCGGCGGCAGGTTCGGCAGCCACATACTGCTGCTGGCCAGCGAGCTGCGCATGCCGGTGCTTACCACGCTGCACACCGTACTGGCCCAGCCAGACGACGAGCAGAGGCTGATCATCAAGCAACTCGCCGCGCACTCCGAGCGCCTGGTGGTCATGAGCCGCAAGGCCCGGGAGCTGCTGGTCGAGAACTACGACGTGAAGGAGGGCCGCGTGGCCCTGATCCCCCACGGGATTCACGACGTGCCCTTCGTCGACCCCAGCTTCCACAAGGACCAGTTCGACCTCGAGGGCCGGAAGGTTATTCTGACCTTCGGGCTGCTCTCGCCCGGCAAGGGCATCGAGAACATGATCGACGCCATGCCCGGCGTGGTCGAGAAGCACCCCGAGGCGGTCTACCTGGTCCTGGGGGCGACGCACCCCCACATCAAGCGCGAGAGCGGGGACTCCTACCGCATCGGCCTGCAGCAGCGCGCCAAGCGGCTGGGCCTCGAGGAACACGTGCTGTTTCACAACCACTTCGTGGAGACCGGGCTGCTCTGCGAGTACATCGGCGCGGCCGACGTCTACGTGACGCCTTACAAGAACGAGGCCCAGATCACCTCCGGGGCGCTGGCCTACGCGCTGGGTGCCGGCAAGGCGGTGGTCTCGACTCCCTACTGGCACGCCGCGGAACTGCTGGACGAGGGCCGGGGGCGGCTGGTGCCCTTCGGGGACTCCGGGGCCATGACCCGCGAGATCGTCGCGCTGCTGGACAACGACGTCGAGCGCAGCGCCATGCGCAAGCGCGCCTACCAGTACTGCCGGCCGATGGTCTGGGACCAGGTGGCCGGCAGCTACCGCAAGCTCGCCGGCGAGGTGATCGAGCAGCGCGCCCGCGCACCCCGGCCCCGGGTCGACGAGCGCCGCAAGCCCAAGATCCTCGAAGAGCTGCCGGACGTCAAGCTCGACCACCTGCGGGTCATGACCGACGGGACCGGGATGCTCCAGCACGCCAAGTACGCCACGCCGGACCGCGATCACGGATACTGCACCGACGACAACGCCCGGGCGCTGATCGCCGCCTCGATGTACCGCGCGCTGCGCGGCGACGAGTCGGTGGACATGCTGATCCAGACCTACCTGTCCTTCCTGCTCAGCGCCTACGATCGCGGCAGCAGCCGGTTCCGGAACTTCATGTCCTACGACCGCCACTGGCTGGAAGAGGCCGGCAGCGAGGACTCGCACGGCCGGGCACTGTGGGGGCTGGGCAAGGCCGTGAAGTACGGACCCAAGGGGGCGGTGCGCGACATGGCCACGCGGCTTTTCGCCGACGCCATGGGCGCGGTGGAGGGCTTCGAGTCGCCGCGGGCGTGGGCCTTCACCTGCGTGGGGCTGCAGGCCTACCTGGAGGTCTACGGCGGCGACGCCGGCGCCCGCCGGCTGCGGGTGGTTCTGGCCGACCGCTTCAAGGTGCGCTTCGCCGACCACGCCTCCGACCAGTGGTACTGGTTCGAGGAGGCCGTCACCTACGCGAACGCCAAGATCCCCCACGCGATGATCATGGCCGGGCAGTGGATTCCCGACGGCGAGACCTTCGACCACGGCATGAAGGCGCTCAAGTGGCTGCTCGAGAAGCAGACCGGTTCCGACGGGTGCCTCTCGATCGTGGGCAACAACGGCTGGCTGCCCAAGGGCGGGGCGCGCGCCAAGTTCGACCAGCAGCCCATTGAGGCCATGGCCCTGGCCGAGGCCTGCGCGGAGGCCTACCGTTCGACCGGCGACGAGGAGTGGCTCAAGCAGGCCCAGCGCTGCCTGGAGTGGTTCATGGGCAACAACGACCTGTCGGTGGCGCTCTACGACTTCTCCACCGGCGGCTGCTCAGACGGGCTCAACCCCAACGGCGCCAACGCCAACCAGGGCGCCGAGAGCACCCTGGCGTGGCTGATCTCGCTGCTGAGCCTGATGGAGATTATCGGGTAAGCGGCCGCGCCGGAATTCTCAATCAGTTGGCCGGCGCCTGGCTCTCGGCGCGGCCGGGGTCCTTCGCGACGGGTTTCTCCGGGGCGCCGGCGGCCTTCTCGCCGGAGGCCTTGCCGGCCCTGCTCCTGATGCGATTCGTCATTATCGGGCCGGTGACCAGCAGCGCGGCCCAGGCGATCAGGCAGGCGAGAATGCCCGTGATCAGACCGATCTTCAGCCAGGCAACAAAGGTGATCCTGGAGCGGTAGCGCTTCTCGAGCATGCCAAGCGCGACGATGTTGGCGGTGGAGCCGATCATGGTGATGTTCCCGCCGAAGCAGGCCCCGAACAGCAGTGCCCACCACAGGGGATGGGGCTGGCCGGTGCCGGCCAGTTTCTCGACCACGGGGGTGAACGCCGCGACGAAGACCACGTTGTCCACGAAGGCCGAACCGATCGCCGAGGTGATCATCACCACGGGCATCAGAGCCCAGTCCATGCCTTCGAAAGCGTTGCCGAAGTCGGTGGCGATCCTGGTGGTTATGCCCACGAACTTGAGCGTGCCGGCCTTGGCGAAGAGCATCATGAAGAACAGCAGGGTCCACCACTCGACCTGGTTCTCGATGTACTCGCGGGCGCGGTCGTGCCGCCAGATCATCAGCACCCCGGCGACTATCAGCGGCGCGGCCATTAGAACCGTGTTCTCTTCCAGGCCCAGCACGTGCTCCAGGGGGTGGTGCAGGCCGATGCCGGAGATGAGGACAACCAGGATCGCCAGTCCGCGCTTGTAAGGTACCTGCACCAGCGGCCCGAGGCGCAGGCCCATTTCTCGGCGCTCCCTGAGCTTCTCGGTGAGCAGCGCTATGTCCCTGCGGTACCAGACCATCAGCATCGCCAGGGTGGCGGTCAGGCACAGGGCCATGACCGGGAACGACCAGATAAGGAAATGGTGGAAGCTCAGCTTGGCCTTGAAGCCGATCAGCAGGCCCACGGGATTGCCGAGCATCGTCCCGCAGGATCCGACGTTGGTGGCCATCACCGCGATGATAACGAACGGAGTGGGGCGCAGCTTGAGCGTGTCGCAGACCTGGAAGATCAGCGCGCAGACGAAGACGATCGAGGTGACTTCGTCGACCACGCAGGCCATCAGCGCCGAGAGCAGGACGATGGTCAGCACGAAGGTTCCGCCGGTCATGCCCTTGATGCTGATGACCAGCTGGATTATCCAGGTGAACAGGCCCAGCTCCTTGAGCACCGCGATGGTCACCATCATGCCCACCAGGAACATGATCACCGGCAGCTCGCAGGACTCGATGAAGTGATCGAGGCTCAGGACGTTGCAGCCCATCAGCACGGCAATCCCCAGAAAGGCGATCGCCAGGCGGAAGCGCCAGAAGAAGAGCGTGGCCAGCACCGTGACCGTGAAGACCGTGGCCGACAGGATTTGAACCGGCTGCAGCCCCCACAAGTGACAGCCCACGGCCAGGGCCCCACTGATCGCCAGGCAGATCAGCGCCCGTCGCCAGAGCTCGCCGGTGGTCGGTGGTGGGGCGTCGTACTCGGACACGACCGGCTAGTCCCTGAGTACCTTGCTGAGGAAGCCCTGGATGGTGATGACCCCCACGAGCTTCTTCCCGCGCGTTACGAACACGCGACTGGCCCCGGTGCGGATCATCTCCCTGGCGACTTCGATGGCCGGGGCGTCCTCGGCCAGCGTGACGTAGTCGGGCGACATGATGTCCGCCAGCCAGGTGCGCTCCTCGTTGCGCAGCACCTGGGTGAAGGGCTCGAAGTGCAGCACCGGCGAGAGGTCGTCCATCCAGGTGATGTGTTCCGGAAGGCAGACGCGCAGGAGCTCGCGCTGGCTGACCACCCCGACCAGGTCGCCGTCGTTGTCGATCACCGGCATCTCGGCGATGCCCAGGCTGTAGAACCGGTCGATGGCCTTGTTCAGGGGGTCGGTCTCGCGCAGGAAGGGGTACTCCCGGCTCATCATGTGACCGGCCGCCACGTAGTCCGGCAGGCTGCCGCCTTCCTCGTCGAAAGTGCGCCAGACGGCTTCCGGATCTGCAAGTTCGCAGAGGTCTTCGACGAGGGTCTCGTGGCGCACGCAGACCTTGGCCAGCGCCGCCTGAGCCTGGAGGTACCCGCCGGGGTCGTCCGCCGGAGTGAGAATCATGACGATCAGCCGCACGGGATCGCTGCCTTCGTGATAGTCAATGCCCTCGGGGTTGACCGCGATCGCGACCTTGAGACTGTCCAGATTCTCTATCCGGGCGTGGGGTACGGCGATTCCCGGGCCCAGGATCGTGCACGAAAGCTCCTCACGCTGGACGACCAGGCGGTAGACCTCGCCGATGTCGCTGATCCGGCCGGTGGCGGCGATGAGTTCAACCAGGCGCTTGAGCGCCTCGTTGCGGCTCACCTCGCCCAGCCCACAGATTACCTGCCCGGGACCGAACAGCGACGAGAACTTGATTCCCTTGTCGGGCACTGTCTTCTCCCGGGTGCAACTCCTGGCGTGCCACAATCGTAAGGTTTTGGGCCCCTTCCGGCAAGCGCTTCCGGGGGCGAATCCACCCCATTTCGTGCCGAGGCGGGCCTTTGCCACGCGCCGCCCGGAGCCGGCGTTCAGATTCCCCAGGCGGCCTTGACCAGCAGGCGAACCGCCAGAAACACGACGAGACAGAGCATTATCTTCCGGAAGATCACCGGGTTGATCTTCCTTGAAAGCAGCAGGCCTCCGACCAGGCCCCCGGCGACTCCGGGCAGAGCCGCCAGGAGATAGCCGCCCAGCTGCCAGGTGTAGTTGCCGAGGCAGGCGTGAAGGCCGATCAGGATCACGTTGTTGAACATGAAGAAGCCCTGGAGATTGCTCTTGAACTCCTCGGGGGTCCAGCCGCGGCAGTCCCCGTAGACGACCGCCGGCGGGCCGTTGGTGGCGTAGGCGCCCCCCAGCAGGCCGGCCAGGAAGCCGGCCGGCAATGCCCACCAGCGGCTCTCCAGGCGGGGCATCCGCGGGCGGCTCAGCGCGTAAATCGAGTAGGCCAACAGCAGCAGGCCGAGCACGCCAAGCACCACCGACTCCGGAACGTAGTACTTCATGCACAGGAAGCCCAGGGGTACTCCGAACATGGCGGCGGCGGCCAGCCAGAATACGGCGGCGAAATTCAGGCTCCGGCGGTAACGGATCAAGAGGGCGATCTGCAGCGCCGAGGCGATTGTCGCCATCAGCGCGGTGGCCTGGCCCGCCCGGAATCCCACCACGGTCATGAACAGCGGCATGGCCACCAGCGCGGATCCGAATCCGGAAACCGTCTGGGTGAAGCAGGCCGCCAGAGCAATCAGCGCTACGAGGAGGTGCTGGAGTTCCACGGGGAGGCATTCTACCGCCCGCGCGGCAGGGCCGCCAGCGACGGTGACTCCCGCCTGCCCTCGAGTGAATATGCGCCGGAGTATACATGAGCGTCCCGGTACGCAATCGCCCCCCTGTCCGGCACTATGCGGATTGACTCGCTGCCGGGGCGGTTTAGAATCGCGGTGGATCGCCGGGCAGGAGGTAGTTTGAGAGATGGCCAAGACAATAGCGGAAATCAACGAACGCATCAGGGCCGGCAAGGCGGTGGTTGTCACCGGCGAGGAGATGGTCTCTATCGTCAGGACCGAGGGCACCGCCAAGGCCGCCGAGAAGGTCGACGTGGTCACTACTGGTACCTTCGGCCCGATGTGCTCCAGCGGGGCCTACTTCAATTTCGGGCACGCCACCCCGCGCATGAAGGCCAGCAAGGTCTGGCTCAACGACGTGGAGGCCTACGCGGGTCTGGCGGCGGTCGATGCCTACATCGGCGCCACCCAGCTGATCGAAGGCGATTCCGCCAATAGCCGCTATCCGGGCGAGTTCGTCTACGGGGGTGGTCACGTGATCCAGGACCTGGTGGCCCGCAAGAAGGTTCACCTGCGGGCCACCAGCTACGGCACCGACTGCTACCCCAACAAGGAAGTCGACACCTGGATCACCCTGGACGACCTCAACGAGGCGGTGCTCTTCAACCCCCGCAACTGCTACCAGAACTACGCGGTTTCGGTCAACCACTCGGACCGGTCGATCTGCACCTACATGGGCCAGCTCAAGCCGAGAATGGGCAACGCCTACTATTGCTCGGCAGGCTGCCTCTCGCCGCTGCTCAACGACCCGTTCTACCGCACGCTGGGGCTGGGCACGCGCATCTGGCTGGGCGGCGGGGAGGGCTACATCGTCTGGCAGGGCACGCAGCACAGCCCCGGGACGCCCCGCGACGAAAACGGTATTCCCCGAAGCCCCGCCGGCACCATGGCGGTGATGGGCGACCTCAAGGGGATGAGCCCCGAGTGGCTCGCGGGGGTTTCGCTGCGCGGCTACGGCGTGAGCCTGGCCGTAGGTATCGGAGTGGCCATCCCGGTCCTCGACGAGGATCTCGCGCGCACCACCGGACTGGGCGACGAGGACCTTTGCGCGCCGGTGGTCGAGTACAGCGAGTTGTACCCCGGGAACAAGCCGCAGCCCTACGGGTCGGTCAGCTACGCCCAGCTCAAGACCGGCGCGATCGAAGTTCAGGGCAAGCGGGTGCCGGTGGCTTCGCTGAGCTCCTACCCCGGTGCGGTCAGGATCGCCAGCGAGCTCAAGGAAAGGGTCAGCAGGGGCGACTTCATGCTGGTCGAACCGGTGTTTACGCTGCCGGGCCCCGACAGCGGCATCGAGTTCAAGCCCCTGCCGCAGCGCGGCCCGGACGGTATCTAGCGGCAACCGGCGCCAGAAGGAGATTGCCAGATGAAGACCAGGAGATTCGTGCTTACCTTTCCGCCGGAAGAGGTCGAACGCCCTTACGTCTACCGGCTGGTCAAGGAATACGACATCAAGCCCAACATCCTGCGCGCAACCATCAACCCCCAGGACGTGGGGCACATGGTCATCGAGCTCAACGGCAAGGAACACAGCATCGAGAAGGCCCTGGAGTTCCTGCGCAACCAGGGCGTGAGGATCGAACCCCTGGGCCAGGAAATCCGCATGAACGAGGAAAGGTGCATCCAGTGCGGGGCCTGCGTGGGGTTCTGTCCTACCGGTGCGCTGGATCACGAGCGGCCGAGCATGAAGGTGGTGTTCGACGAGGACAAGTGCGTGGCCTGCGAACTGTGCCTCAAGGCCTGCCTGACCCGTGCGATGGAGGGTCACTTCGAGTAGGCCCCCGGCGCGACCCGCGCGCGCTCCCCGAGAACCGCACCGGCGGCGGGTCTCTGTCGATGGACGAAAGTGAAGAGCCTTGAGAACCGGCGAGGGGCGCCGTGCCCCTTGTCGCCGGCTAGGGCCGGGCTATAATCGCGATCGTGACCAGCAAGCAGAGGAAGAGCACCAGAACCGCGCTCCCCGCCGAATGCGGCGAGGACCTCCAGAATCTCAGCGACGAAGACCTGATGCGTCGCTGTCAGGAGGGCGAGGCCGATTCCTTTGACGTGCTCTTCGTGCGCTACGAGGGTTCCACCCTGGCGCTGCTGAGCAGGCTGATCGGTGATCGCGCCACGGCCGAGAGCCTCGCGCAGGAGGCGTTCCTGCGCATATACCGCGACGCGGAGAGCTACGAGTATCCCAGGAGGTTCTCCACCTGGTTCTTCACCATCGTTCGCAACCTGGCCAAGAATGAGCTGCGCTACCGCAAGCGTCATCCGGCTCACAGCCTGGAGGACACCGGCCGGGGCAATGACTCAGACCGGCCCGCGCTGATCAACGAGGTTCGGGCGCGAACGCGCACGCCGCTTTCCAGCATCGTCAGCAAGGAGGTCCTGGACCGCGTACACGAGGCCATTTCCGAGCTGCCCGAGGCCGAGCGCGAGGCGCTGGTGCTGCACCGCTTCTCGAACCTCAAGTACCGCGAAATCGCGGAGATCGTCGGCACCCGCCTGGGCACCGTTCGTTCCAGGCTGCACTCCGCTCTCAATCGCCTGCGCCGGAACCTGGCGGATCTGGAGGAGAGGTTTACCAACGGAGACAGAGGTCGTTCCGGCAGCCCTCTGGACCTGCTGGATGACACTGGGGAAGAAGACTGATATGGGCCGCGTACCGCTGACAAACGGCATCGTGCCGGTGTACTCATAGTGAGGAGAGGTTAGCCTGACCATGGCCGCAATGGATTGTGAAAAGCTCAGGCCGATGCTGGTCGACTACGTGGTCGGCGAGTGGTCCCCTCCCGCGGACGAGCTGGAATCTATTGAGAAGCACCTGGCCGAGTGCGAGGAGTGTCGCGCCGCCGCCGAGGAGCTGCGGGGCACCGGCCGGGCGCTGGAGGCGGTCAAGACCTTCGATACCAGGATGCGTGAGGACGTGCGCAAGAGCATTACCAGCCGGGCGAGGGTCGAAGCCCAGCTGGTGCGGGCCACCCGCGAACACCAGCGAATCGCCGGGGAGCCCGGGGCCCGGCGCGTACCGCTGGCAGCCTGGCTGGTCCTGGCGGCCGGTACCGCCGGCGCGCTGGCTCTGGCAACGCTGCTGCCGGGGATGAAGGTATTCTCGCCCAAGCCGGTTGGCGAGGTGGTCTCCTGCCTCGGAGACGCACTCAAGACCGAAATCAGCAAGGGCGAGAAACTGGATGCCGGGCAGGAGATCAAGGTGCCCGGGAAGTGCATCCTGTGCGTGCAGCTGGCCGACGGAGGTCTCCTGGACGTTGCCGGCCCGGCTAAACTGCAGATGAGCTCCACTCAGGGGCCCATGAGACTGAAGCAGGGCAGGGCCTACCTCGCGGCCCGCAGCAGCACCAACCTGGCGCTGTCCCCGCTGAAGCGACTGGAAGTCTCAGCGGGCTCCAGGGTCTGCCTGACGGCCGACCCCGTCAGCGAAGTTGCCGCGAGGGTGACGGTGCTGTCGGGATCGGCAACCTACTCGGCCTCCGGCGGCAAGGGCCGGGTCGAGGCCGGCAAGACGGTCGAGGTCGACGGCCGCAGCCGCAACGCCATAGTCAGACCCCTGAAGGAGACCGAGCGCCCTCACTGGCGCAAGCAGCTCGAAATTTCGCGGTAAATGGCAAAGGGTGTTGCCCGCGGGTTCAGGCGCCTTCCTCAGCGGGAGGTTCGGCCATGCCCATTTCCACGTCGCAGGAGAAATCGTCCCAGCCTTCGGAATCGGAGTCGCCCCTTGGCTGGTAACCGGGTTGGTCCGACCTGGCCAACTCCTCCTCGTAGGCGGCGATCACCGCCTGGTGGAACTGCTCCCGGCACTCGGGCGTGATGGGATGGGCCACGTCGGCATAGAGCTTGGCGCGCCCGCGGCCGTTGAGGGCCGCCCGCGGCGGTGAGAGGCGCGCTCCGCAGTTATTGCAGTACTTGCCGCGCAGGTGGTTCTTGGTGTTGCAGCGCGGGCAGCAGAAGGTCAGCTTGCGGCTGGGCATGGCTACGAACAACCCCGAGGGCCTGTTGATCACCTTGATATCGCGGACGACGAAGCAGTTGTCCAGCGACACGCAGGCAAAGGCCTTGAGTTTGTTGTCCTTGGTGTTGATAAGCCGAATACGAACTGCGGTAATCTTCACTTTTAACCTTTCCCGCCGGCACGGGCCGACTCAATAGCGCTCTGTTCCTACCTCCATCTGCTCACCGGCCCGGCGACCGCCATGCTTCCCGTTCCGAGCCTGGGCTCCAGGGCGGCGACCAGACCAGCCGCGGCCTCCGGCGCGGCGGCAGCGTAGACGGTAGAACCGGAGCCCGAAAGGAGCGACCCCAGCGCTCCCGCCTCGGCGAGAGCCGCCTTGGCATCAGCCAAGTCGGGATAAAGCTCGAAAGCGGGTTCCTCAAGGCGGTTGAACAGCTCACACCCCACCGCGCCAGCATTCCCGCGCTCAAGAGCCTCGCATATACTAGTACAAGCCCTCCTGCCGGCTGTCAAGGGCATTCTGAGCCGCGCGTATATATCCTTAGTGAGCGACTGCACTTGCGGGACGTGAAGAACATACCTCACAGGGGAATATGCTGTCAGGGGTTCGACGAGCTCGCCGCGTCCCCGGCAGAGCGCCAAGCCCCCGTAGAGGAAGAAGTTGACGTCGCTGCCGATCCGGGAGCCAAGGCGCTCGAGATCCGGAAGGTCCGCATCAAGTTGCCAGAGCCGGTCCAGGCCCCGCAGCACAGCGGCGGCGTCGCTGGAGCCGCCGCCCAGGCCGCCGCCGATCGGGATGCGCTTCTCGAGGTGCAGGTGCGCGCCGGAGTTCCCCGCGAAGGCATCGGCCATCAGGCGCGCGGCCCTCATCACGAGATTGTCCTCGTCCAGCGGCACCGCGATTCCCGAGGAGGACATGCTGAATTTCCCGGGGGCGCGCTTCCAGAACTCGACGCGATCGCAGAGGTCGATGGCCTGCATGACGGTCTCGATCTCATGGAACCCGTCGGCGCGTTTGCCGATAACCTCGAGAAACAGATTGAGCTTGGCGGGCGCTTCGACGGCCAGGTCCGGCGCGCCGGCCGGCCTGGAAGCGGGCGGGTTCACTTGCCGCGGGCCAGGGCGGCGGGCTTCTTCGGGGGGGGGGAGCGGAATTCCGGCGGTGGTTCCTGGTCCTCCCGGTACTCCTCCTCCGGCCACCACTCCAAGGGCAGCTTGCGGCGGCCCCGGTAGTGGGACCCCCAGCGGGTTACGTATCCCCGGCAGTCGAAGTGCGAGTAGCTTCTGGCCGAGTCCTTCCCTATGAAGCCGTAGACGCCGATGCCGCCGGGCCTGATCGCGCCGGAGAGCTGCAGCTTGCGGATCGCCTGGCCGATTACCAGCCCGTCGCGGTGGTCGGCCCGGCCGTCACCGGTTATGTCGTCGCAGACCTCGTCGCCGTCCTCGTCGACCATCACGTCGGCGGCATCGCCGTAGATGTGGCGGCTGTAGGAGCTGCCGCCTATGCGGCGGTTGTAGAACGGCGCACGGAAGGCGCTGTTGACGGCCAGGCGCGAGACCTTGACCTTCTTCCTGAGGAGTTCGCGGGTCAGAAGTTCGAGGCTGTAGACCAGCTCCCGGTTCGGCGGGAACCAGCTCGAGTGCCGGCGCTTGGGCCTGGTCTTGTCCTTCTCGGTTATGAAGCCTACCATCTGGCCCATCTGCACGTGGGGAGCGAGCTGCTGCTGCTGGTTGCCGGCCGTGATCCGCATCCAGTAGCGCGGCGGCTTGAAGAAGCGAGCGTGCATGCGCACGCGCCAGCTCCTGGCCGTCCTGGGATTGGGGTAGGTGCCGATGATGCTGCCCCCGACCTTGAGCCTGGTTGTGCCGAGCTTCCGGTTCCGGGTCATCTCGGCCTCGTGCAGAATGTGAACGCGAAAGCCCAGGGTCTCTTTTCCGGGGCCCTGCTTCAGGGCGAAGCTCTGCCCGGGCAGCTGAGGCGTAAAGAGCTGCTGCCGGTCTTCGACCGCCTCGCCCAGCGAGCCGCCGGAGCCGGTCCAGAGTCGCCGGTCACTGATTCGCAGCGCGGCGGCTGCTCCCAGAAAGCGAACGGTGACTTTGTGCGCGGGGGGCAGGAGGATCGTGTCACCGTTCCAGTAGCGTCCCGAAAGCCTGGATATTCCGGCAACGGTGACCACCAGCGCGGCGCCGTCGGCGGGACGGTCTTGCCCGGAGGGGCGGTGAAGACTGCCGGAACCCGAAGGCGGCTTGGCAGGCGCGGGAGGCTCTGCTCCAGAAGAACAACCGGCAAGGATGGCAATCAGTAGAGAGGGCACTGTCCTGCAAACCATGACTCCACCATTGTGACTCATTTCCGGGGCATTTCCAGCGATTTCCTGAGGAGCCGCTTCGCCGCGCCCTGATGCGCTTGCAAGCCGGGACCCTGCGGGATAAACTCGGCCTAAGCTCTTCCGGACCTGTCGGTTGGGTCCGGAAGAGCATGTTTCTGGTAGGGGGCCACGTCCCTGAGCACTAGCGGCGGGATCAAGCGCAGGAAGGCACGGCGAGTCAGCGTCGGACCGGTTGCCATTGGCGGTCGCTCCCCGGTGTCGGTGCAGAGCATGACCAAGACGCGGGCGGAAGACGTGGCCGGCACTTTGCGCCAGGTGCGAAAGCTGGCCGCCGCCGGCGCCGAAATCGTGCGTCTTGCGGTTCCCAGCGTGGAGGCCGCATCCTGCTTCGCGAAGGTTCGGGCCAGGAGCCCTGTCCCGCTGGTTGCCGACACCCACTTCGATCCGCGCGTGGCCATGGCCGCGCTGGAGGCCGGCGCGGACAAGATTCGGGTGAATCCCGGCAACACCCGCGGCTCGGCGATGAAGGACTTCGCCAGGGAGAGCGCGCGCCGCAAGGTGCCGGTGCGCATCGGCGTGAACTCGGGATCCGTCTACCACCGCCGTGGGCGCAAGCGTAACCTGCCGGCGGACATGGTGCGCACCGCCGTGGCCGCTGCCAGGCGCTACGAGGACTGGGGACAGCGCGGGATCGTGCTGAGCATGAAGGCTCACGGCGTAGTCGATACGGTTGCTGCCTACCGCCTGGCGGCAGAAAAGACAGACTACCCGCTGCACATCGGGGTGACCGCCGCCGGTCCCCGCGACCTGGCCGCGGCCAAGAGCTACGCGGCGCTGGGCGCACTGCTGGTCGACGGGATCGGAGACACCCTGCGCTTCTCATTTACCGGCGATCCGGTGGCGGAAGTCGAGGCCGGAATAGCCCTGCTGCGCGCCCTTGGCGTGCGCCGCGACGGCCCCGAGGTCATCAGCTGCCCCACCTGCGGGCGCTGTCGCACTGATCTTGCGAAGCTGGTGGAGAAGGTGCGGCGCGCGCTCCGGAATGTCGAGGCGCCGATCACCGTTGCGGTGATGGGCTGCGTGGTTAACGGGCCCGGTGAGGCCCGGGACGCCGACGTGGGCCTGGCCGGCGCAGCGGACGGCAGCATGGTGCTGTTTTCCCGCGGAGAGCGCCTCAGGCGCATCAAGGGGGCGGCGCAGGCGGTCAAGGCGTTGATCGCCGAGGCCGAGAAGCTCTCGAAGGGCAGGGGAGGGAGGGTTTGAAGCGCATCGCGATCCTCGGCTCGACGGGCTCGATCGGCTGCAACACGCTTGATGTGGCTGCGGCGCTGGGGGAAGAAGTACGCATTACCGCGCTTGCCGCCGGAGGAAACTGGAAGAAGCTCGCCGCCCAGTGCCGGGAACTCGGAGATTCCCCGCCGCTGCTGGCGATGGGAAACGCGGGAGCGGCCAAGAGGCTCGAGAGCGAGCTCGGACTGCCGGCCGGCGCGGTTCTGGTCGGTTCCGAGGGCGTCTCGGAACTGGCCGCCCACCCCCGGGTCGACGTGGTGGTCACCGCGATCGTGGGGGCCGAGGGACTGGCGCCCACGCTGGCGGCCATTCGCGCGGGCAAGGTGGTGGCCGTCGCCAACAAGGAGCCGCTGGTGGCCGCCGGTGAGCTGGTTATGTCCGAGGTCGAGAAGCACGGGGCCACCGTACTGCCAGTGGACAGCGAGCACAGCGCGCTGTTCCAGCTCATGCAGTGCGGGCGGGGCGAGGAGCTTCAGCGCATCACGCTCTGCGCCTCCGGCGGCCCCTTCCGGGAGTGGCCCGCCGAGAAGATCGAGGTGGCCCGGGTCGGCGACGCGCTGAACCACCCGACGTGGGACATGGGCCGCAAGATCACGGTGGACAGCGCCACCCTGATGAACAAGGGGCTGGAGGTCATCGAGGCCCACTGGCTCTTCGGGGTGGGCTTCGACGACATCGAGGTGCTGGTCCAGCCGCAGTCCGTGGTGCACGCCATGGTCGAGTTCTGCGACGGCACGCTGCTCAGCCACATGGGACTGCCGGACATGCGTACGCCCATCCAGTACGCGTTGACCTGGCCCCGGCGGCAAGAGCGTGCCGGGCCGCGGATGACCTTGTCGGACCTGAGCGGTTTGAACTTCGATCGGCCGGACACGGCGCGTTTCCCCTGCCTGGAACTGGGGTATCGGGCCGGACGTCAGGGCGGGACCGCGGGTGCGGTGCTCAACGCGGCCAACGAGGCCGCAGTGGAGCTGTTCCTCGAGGAGCGGATCCCCTTCGGGCAGATACCGCGACTGGTGGGCGCGGCGCTCGAAAACTGCGAGGCGGCCGACGCCTCGGATCTGGAAGCCGTGCTGGAAGCCGACCGGTGGGGCCGGCATTTCGTGGAACGGAGTGTGAGCTGAAGTGTTCGTAAGCCTCGAACCCTACTGGCTGATGGTCGGGCCGATCGTGGGCACCGCGATCGGACTCGGCTTCCTGCTTTTCATCCACGAGTTCGGCCACTTCTTCGTGGCCAAGCGCGCGGGCGTCAAGGTTGAGGTCTTCTCGCTGGGGATCGCGCATTTCATCTGCAGCTGGACCTGGAAGGGCACGGTCTACGCGCTGAGCTGGTTGCCGCTGGGCGGCTACGTGCGCATGGCCGGCCAGCAGGACCTGGCCCCCCCGCCGGGACACAAGCCCGAGCCCTGGGAATACGGCGCCAAGCGACCGGTCGTGCGCATGGCCATAATCGCCGCCGGCGTGACCATGAACTTCATCGGCGGCTGGCTGTGCTACTCGGGCTCCTACTGGATCGGCCGGGACGTCGAGCCGCCGGTGGTCGGGGAGCTCGACCCCGGCAAGGTCGATCAGGGCAGAGAACTTGCAGCGGGCCTTACGCCCGGCCGCAGGATCGTCAGCGTTGACGGGGACAGGGTGTACACCCGCGACGCCACTGAGATGAGAGTGGCGCGGATCACGCCCGGCAGCCGGATCAGGCTGGGAGTCGTCGAGAGGGACGAGGACCCGGACGACCCCGCGAACGTCGAGTACGTGACCGTCACGACGCTGGAGAAGATGAAGGGCATATCCACGCTGGAGGTCTTCAGGAGGAAGGCGCAGCAGAGCATCGAAGTCCAGTCGGGCTTCGCTTCCGAACCCCGGATGATCGTTACTCCCCTCGAAGACATCCTCAAGCAGTTTCCGGCATGGGATCGGCTGTTTCGCCCCGCGGATGTCATCGAGACGGCCAACGGCAAGACCTGCCGATCCGAGAGCGACTTCCGCGCGATCCTGGCGGAGTCCGGGGGACGTCCCGTCCGGATAGAGGTGGTCGGCGCGGACGGCAAGCGGCGGCAGGTGTCCGTGCCGGTGAGCGGCTACTACCGAGTCGGCATCGCCTTCAGAACCGCTGAAGGCAGGCTTGTGGCCCGTGAAGTCAACGAGGGGTCCCCGGCGATGGAGGCGGGAATAAGGGCGGGGGATGCGATCCTGCTCGGGGTGGACGGGCGGGAGTGCGAGTTCAAGGACTTCTACCTGGCCGTGCAGAGGTCCGAGGGGCGGCCCATAGCGCTCACCGCTGTGAGCCCGGAGGGCAAGTCGCGCCAGCTGACCCTGAGCGCGCGCTTCAAGACCTGGTATCCGGACCCCTCCAGGAAACGGATCTACGGCGGCGGGATTCCCTGGGGCGACAGCCAGATAGTCCGCAAGGTCGACCCGGGCTCGATGGCCGAGGCCAAGGGGTTGAAGGTGGGAGCCATTCTGCTCGACATCGAGATGCGGTCCAAGCCCGACCCCATATATGTCAGTTGGGCCTGGGGCGGGGAAAAGTACGGGCCGCACCAGCTCAACAAGGTCGAGGGCGGGTCCAGGATGATATGGGTGCGGCCGCTGCGCGAGGAACTCAGTCTGGGCTTCCTTGCTTCTCTGGAGGCCGGCTGGAACGAAACCCTGGAAACCCTTCTGAGCACCACGGTGATCCTCAAAAAGGTGATGAATCGAGAGGTGAATCCCAGCCGCACCGTGTCGGGGCCGATAGCCATCGTGAGCGTGGCCTACAGGTCGGCCCAGAAGGGACTCGGTCGGATGCTCTGGCTGCTGGGGCTTATCGGTGTCTCGCTGGCGTTCTTCAACCTGTTGCCCATCCCGGTGCTGGACGGTGGGCATCTGGTGTTCCTCGGTTACGAGGTCGTAACGCGCCGGCCGCCGCCGCCGAGGCTTGTTGAAGTGGCGCAGTACGCCGGGCTGCTGATCATTCTCTGCCTGTTCGCCTTTGTGTTCTGGAACGACATAAGGAGAATGGTGTTCGGCTGGTAGCAGCCGGAACCGGGCTGGAAATGGCCAAGCGCAAGCAACCCAGACGCGACACGGAGAGGCGCCGGGCGCTGGACGCCGAGGCCGCGCGGGAAGTGACGCAGATTCTTCGCGAGGAGCGCGGCGAGATCGACGGCGAAGTCATCGAGATCGCCGCCCGCGACACCGAGCGTTCCCCGGAACACCAGGAGATTCTGGATCGCGAGAAGTCCAGGCGCGAAAGCTTCTACTCCGACCTGCTTTACAGCTTGTGCAACATCCGCTACGAAGAACATGAGGCCCGCCTTCTGTGGGTCAACCTGTTGGCACACAAGACGGAGATGAGCGACCGTCTGGGACGCAACGTGGGGATCAGGGTTGCCGCGCTGGACTACTTCAAGAACATCGTGGGGATGCTCGACGAGGTCAAGATCGTCGGCGGGGCGGAGTTCGTGGAGACCGAGCGACTGGCCGTAACCGACGGCCTGACAGGTCTCTTCAACCACCGCTACTTCCAGGACCGCCTCGAGAGAGGGCTCAACAGAGCCAGAGAACTGAACCGGCCCCTCACCCTTTTGATGATTGACATCGATTATTTCAAGCAATACAATGACCTAAACGGCCACATTGCCGGGGATGTGGCGCTCCGCGAGATGGCCGCTATCCTTCGCAGATCGGTCAAGCGCGAAGATACGGTTGCCCGTTACGGCGGAGAGGAATTCGCCGTGGTGTTGTTCGGTACGGACGGAAGTGGCGGCAGGAGGGTTGCGGAGCGTCTTCGGCGGGAAGTTGAGGATGTTGATTTTCCCAACGAGCAGGTGCTCCCCGGCGCGCACCTGACTGTGAGTGTTGGGGTGGCGGCCTTCCCGGAGGACAGGACCGATCGGACCGGGCTGATTTCCGGAGCCGACGAAGCACTGTACGCCGCCAAGCGCGCGGGGCGAAACCGGGTGTGCTGGAATCCCGGGAAGATCGGCAAGAACGGCAAGAACGGGAGGAACAGCAGGTAGCCGCAAGCCGGCACCGCTGCGGAGGGGAGCAGGAGTAGAAGAGAATGGCCGACAAGGGTCAGGGACTCTTCGACATCATGGATGCCGCCCTTAAGCGTCAGCGTGAGGGTATGGATGCCACGTTGAAGCGCCAGGACACTCAGGCATCCAAGAGCAGACTTGCGTCGAGTCCGCGCGCCGAGCCCGCCGAGCCGGGTGCACCGTCGGACGCGCGAGCGTCGGATTCGGCGCCGGTGCCGTCGGTAACCAGCCCACCTCCTCCGGCCACGCCGGCATCTCCTCCTCCCCGGGCCGCACAGCCGCCGAATCCACTGTCTGCCGCGACGGAGGCAGGGCCGCGGCCGGGTTCGGGAATCCAACCCGCCCAGAATGTCGGGTCGCAGCGCAGTTCCGCCGTGGGCGCTGAGGCGCCGGGCGCCGTTGCCCGGGACAGCAGGGCCACCACCGAGCGCCTCAGCCGGGTTCCGGATTCGGCACGATCCGCTCCCGTTGCCGGTTCACTGAGCCCCGGCGAGGTGCTGCGCGGAACGGTATTCGCCAGCCACCGCGCGCAACCAACCGCCTCCGGACGGGTCGAAGCTGCGGAACCCGCGCCTCCGATCGAAGGACCTCCGCAGCCGGCTTCGGTGCAGACCACCGCTTCAAGCATCGCCCGTCCTTCGAGCACCGGTGTTTCTCCTTCGATCAGCACGCCGCTGAACCCGATAGCCTCGGCACGTTCCGGGCCGGTGTCCGGAGCGGTTTCCGGAGTGCAGAGCCAGGTGGGCGCCTCTGCCCGCGGGGATGCACCCAAGGGCAAGGGCAAGGGCAACGGCATCTTCGTTTCAGTGGAGATGGCGGTGCTCTCGGCTGTGGCCGTTTTCGTCAGCCTGATTGTGGTCTTCTTCCTGGGCTGGAACGTGGGGCGGAAGGATATGGACCTGCGCGGGGGGCCCGAGGGCCCCCGCAACGGCGGCACCGAGAACTCGCAGGGCGAGGGCGCCGGGATCCGCAGCGGGGACCCCGAAGGCGTAAAACCCGTCAACGTTGGAAACCAGCCCAAGCCAAAGAAGGGCAACGAAACCAAGATAGCGGCTCCGCCTACCGGCACCGGCAAGTGGACCGTTGAGGTCTACCGGTACAACAACCGCGGGGTCGCTCAGGCCATGGTTCGCAGGCTTAACCAGAAAGGTCTTTCCGGCGTGTTCATAGGCAAACGCAAGGTGCGTGGCAAGCAGGAGTTGTGCGTGTGCGTCGGCCGTTTCCCGAGGCGCGACGACCCTCGCGCCGAGTTGCTCAAGCAGAAGGTGATCAACCTCGATCGCCGCCGTTTCACCGGTCTGGTGGAAATAGTCGAGCTCGACTAGTTCGGGGAGATATGTCCGCCAAGGCCCGCTCCGAAACCACCGGCTCGACGCAGTGCGTCCCGATGCGCCCGGACTGCGTTCCCTGCGCACTGCGCGGCGCACTGCACGCCGTGCGCCAGGTCTCCAGCGATGATTGGCTGGCGGCCAAGGTGCTTCAACAGGTAATGGCCGACATGCCCGAGGTCGATCCCGAGCGCAGTCCCGCGGAGTACTCCCTGGAGGTGCTCGGCAAGGCTCTCAAGGTTGCCGGCAACGCGGATCCCTACAAGGAAGAGCGCGCTCGCCACAACACCGCGGCCCGGGAACTGCTGCCGCTGGCGGAGAAGTCCCTGAATGGCTCCGGGGATCGCCTCGAGACCGCCGCCCGCCTGGCGCTGGCCGGTAACTGCTTCGACCCGGTCCTGGAGGATTTCGATCCCGAGGAGTACCTCGAGAGCGCATTGAAGAACACCCCGGAGCGGTTCGACTACCAGGAGTTCCGGCAGGCGGCCCGGGCGGCGGACACGGTGCTTTACCTCCTGGACAACTGCGGCGAGGCGGTTTTCGACAAACTGCTGGTCCAGGAGCTCAGCGGCCCGGATCGCGAGATCTTCGTTGCGGTGCGCCATTCGCCGGTGCTCAACGACGTCACCCGGCAGGAGGCCGAGGAGCTCTCTTTCAGCGACGTCGCCACAATTATCGATCCCGGGAAACCGATGCTCGGAGTGACTCTGAATTTCGCTTCGGCGCAGTTCCGGGATCTGTTCAAGTCCGCGGACATGATTGTCTCCAAGGGGCAGGCCAACTACGAGACCCTGGCCGGCTGCGAGCGGGACATCTTCTTTCTTCTGCAAGTGAAGTGCCAGGTCGTGGCCGACCACCTTGGACTGAAGTCAGGGTCCGCGTGCCTGGCGTACCATAGATCAGGCAGCTAGAGCTGCCCGGGGAGAAGCACCATGAGCCTCCATTCGAGTCTTAAGCGTTCGTCATCCGCCGGTCGTCACCGCAACGTGCTCAGGCGCGAAGAGCGCCTGGCCAAACTGCTCGACGATGAGCAGTGGGAAGACGAGAAGGACTCCGTCTACGGTCTGCCCAAAGTCCGCAGCATCAAGATGCGAGTCAAGAAGAAGGCCAAGAAGAAGGCCGAGGAAGAGGGCGCCGAGGGCGAAGCTGGCGCAGCCGCCCCGGGCGAGACCCCGGCGGCTGCCGCCGCTTCCGGCGATGGGGCCGGCAAGTAGACCCCGGCCGGCTGCGTGACTCCGGTCAAGCGCGAGAGCAGTCCGAAGAGGGAAGGGCCGCCGGCGGGCGCCGGCGGAGAGATTGCTGTTGAGTACTGAGGCTGCCGGGCGCGTGCGGGCCGCTCTGCTGGCCGGTGCCGAGCGATATCGCGCCGCGGCGGGCGAACTCGCTGATGCGGTGGCTGCCGCCTCCGCCGAGATCTCCACGCGCCTGGCCGCGGGCGGAACAGCGTACTTCTTCGGTAACGGCGGCTCCTCGGCACAGGCCCAGCACTTCGCGGCCGAGATCACCGGACGTTACAAGCTGGAGCGCAGGGGCTTCGCGGCCGTAGCCCTGGGCGCCAACGCCGGCGAGATCAGCGCGATTGCCAACGACTACGGCTACGAGCAGGTCTTCGCCCGGCCGCTGGAGGGACTCGTCCGCGCCGGGGACGTCGCGGTGGGGCTTTCCGGCAGCGGCGGATCGCCCAACGTCGTGCGAGCTCTTGAGGTTGCACGCCGGGCGGGGGCCTGGACGCTGGCCTTTACAGGCCGGGCCGGGGGAGGTTCCGGGGGCGCGGTCGGAGAAGCTGCGGATCTGGCGCTGGTGGTCCCGGCCGATGCGGTAGCCGACGTTCAGGAGCTACACCTGGCTCTGGGGCACATGCTCTGCGAACTGGTGGAGGAAGAGCTGGCGAAGAGCTAGCAGGCCGTTTTTCAACGGCCTGCCAGGGGCACGGTGGAAAGGCCGGGTTATCTGATGCTGTCAAGGCGCGCCCAATTGATGGACTTCTCGGGGATCCGCAGGGTCTTCGATCTGGGCAGCAGGCTGGAGAACCCCATCAACCTCTCGATCGGGCAGCCGGATTTTGACGTCGCCGAGGAGCTCAAGTCCGTAGCCGCCGGGGCGATGTCCTCGGGCCTCAACAAGTACGCTCCGACCGCAGGGCTGCCGCATTTCCGCGAGGCGCTGCGCAAGCACATCGATGCCCGGTACGGGTACGAACCCGAGGACCTTCTGGTGACGTCCGGTGTTTCGGGAGGTCTGGCTCTTGCGATGCTCGCGCTGCTGGGGCCCGGCGACCAGGTCCTGGTTCCCGATCCCTACTTCGTCAGCTACAAGCAACTGGTGCACATGGCCGGCGCAGAACCGGTCTTCTACGACACCTACCCGGACTGGCGCCCGAAACTGGGCGACATGGCTCGGCTGGTCACCGAGCGCACCAGGGTGCTGCTGGTCAACTCGCCCGGCAACCCCACCGGAGCGGTGCTGGGCTCGGGAGATATGCAGGCCCTGGCGGAGTTCGCCGCCGCTCACGAGCTGGTGGTCATCAGCGACGAGATCTACGACGATTTCTTCTACGACAGTGAGGCGCTTCCCAGCTTCGCGACGCTGTACCCCCGGACCGTGGTGCTCAACGGTTTCTCCAAGAGCCAGGCGATGACCGGGTGGCGCGTCGGCTGGGCCGCCGGCCCGCGGGAAATCGTCACCGCGATGGCCAAGATCCAGCAGTTCACTTTCGTGACCGTGCCGCCTCCGTTTCAGATGGCTGCCGCTCACGCCATCGCGGGCGGGGGCCCGCCGGCGGCGGGGCACCTCGCGGAGTACCGGGCCCGGCGCGACCTTATCTGCGAGCTGCTCTCGCCGGCATTCGAATTCGCGAGGCCGGCAGGCGCCTTCTACGCCTTTCCCAAGGCACCGTGGGGCACGGCCGAAGAGTTCGTGAGGAGAGCAATCGAGAGCCGGGTGCTTGCCATTCCCGGCTCGGTCTTCTCCGAACGGGACACGCACTTCCGGCTTTCGTTTGCGGCGTCCGAGAGTACAATCCGGGAGGGTGCCGCGATATTGTGCGATCTCGCGTCGCGGGGTGGATAGAACTGAAGCGGGACGGGACCGAATGGGTGCCAAGCTAGTCGATTCCAGGACCGGGCGGGAGCATCTGCTCCGCGAGGAGGGGACCACTATCGGCCGGCACGATGACAACGCCATATCGCTTGCGGGGCGTTCGGTAAGCCGGTTCCACGCGGAGATCGGCCTGGGCGAAGAGGGCTGGATCATCGAGGACCACGGCAGCACTTACGGCACATTCGTCAACGGTCGCAAGCTCGAAGGCGTGACCGACCTCAACGACGGGGACCGGATCCGCCTGGCGGTTTCGCGTTCGGCGCCGGACGGCGAGTTCAGTTTCACATTCCACGTCGACAAGGCGGGCCTGGCGAGCAGGATCAGGAAGGTCGCCCGTGCCGTGGTGAACCGGCGGCGGGCGGAGCTGGGGGAGATCGTATTCGAGCGCACGCCGGAGATGCTGATGGTTCGCCTGGACGGGATATTCCGCAGGCGCGAGGTCGACGCGCTGCACCAGGGCATCGCCGGGGAGCTGGGCGGCGGCGAGTGCCACATCGTTCTGGATCTTGCGAACGTGAGGTACCTGAACAGCTACGGTCTGGCCTGTCTCGTGAAGCTCGCCACCCGGCAGCGCGAAAAGGGCAAGCGCATGCGCGCGTTCGGGGCTTCGGGTACGGTCCTGAAGCTCCTGTCGCTGGTGGGCTCGGAGAGTCCCATCGAGCTGAGCTCCTCGCAGCAGGAAGCCGTCAGCTTCTGACCGGCACAGCGCCCGGCTGCGGACTTGACGCGGCGAGTCCGAGCGACGATATTTCCAGCAGGAGATTTCCCGTGAGCCAGGATTGTGCCGTGGCCGGGCTGGCCGACATCTGGAGCGAGTGCGTCCGGCGTTTTCCGAACAAGACGGCCGCGATTGCAGGCGAGGAGGTTCTGACCTACTCGCAGGCGCACGCCTTGGCCGGCTCGCTGGCCTCCGAGCTGGTCGGTCGGCTGGGCCTGGTTCGCGGCGGGCGCGTCTGCATCTGCATGCGTAACTCCCTCGAATTCTACCTGGCCTACTGGGCCACGCATCTGGCGGGGGGCGTGGTCTGCGGGGTCAGCCCGCGGTTGGGCCCCCGGGAGTCCGGGTACGTGGTCCGCACGTCCGGCGCGAAGATCCTCTTCAGCGACGCGGCCCCCCCGTGCGAAGGCAGTGCGATCGAGCATATCCTGGGTGTCGAGGAGCTGCGCGCCTTCTGCGGGCGGAAGGCGGCGGTTCCGGATGTCGCGGTCGGGCGCGGCGAGGATCTCGCGGTGCTGGCCCACACCTCGGGCACCACCGGCGAGCCCAAGATCTCGGAGGTCACCCACCGTGACCTGCTCTTCAACCTGCGCACTGCGATACTGGCGCACTCGTTGCGTCACGAGGACGTGATCGTGGTGGGCGGCCCGATGTTTCACTGCACGCCGCTGTACAGCCTGATGCCATCTGCAGCCTACCTGGGTGCAAGCCTGGTAATTACGCCCGAGACCTCGGCAGCGGCCCAGGCCCGGGTTGCAGCCGACAGCCATGCGACCGTCTGGTTCGGGGTGCCCACGCTGTTCCACCAGCTGGCGGCCGCGGCGGAGCCGGAGAAGCTGGACCTCGCCTGCCTGCGGCTGATCGCTTACGCGGGCAGCCCCATGCGCCCGGAAACTATCCGACGGCTGAGCGAGCGCTGGCCGCACCTGGCGCTGCACAACTTCTTCGGCCTGACCGAGACGATCTCCATGACCCACGTGCTGCCCGCCGGGGACGCGCTTGAGCGGGCCGACTCGGTGGGCAAGGTGCTGCCTGAGGTGTTCGTCCGGATCATGGGGGAGGGCGGGGCGGAGGTGAAGCGCGGCGATGTCGGCGAGCTCTGCTTCCACCGTCGCAACGTGATTCGCGCCTACTGGGGCCGACCGGGGTTGCTGGAAGAATCCTTCGACGGCGACTGGTTCCGGACCGGCGACCTGGCCCGCGAGGACGAGGACGGGTACCTGTACCTCCAGGGTCGAAGCAAGGACATGATCATCGTCTCCGGCGAGAACGTCTACGCCGCCGAGGTCGAGGGCGCGATCGCGCGCTGCCGCGGCGTGGCGGACGTGGCGGTCGTGGGGATACCGGCAACCGGCGTGCGCGCGTCGCTCGGCGAACTGGTGAAGGCCGTGGTGGTGCGCAGCGCGGGTTCGGAAATCGGGGAACTCGACGTGAAGCGATTCTGCTCGCGGGAGCTGGCCAGCTACAAGGTTCCGCACGTGGTGGAGTTCCGCGACGAGTTGCCCTGCAACGTGACGGGCAAAGTTCTCAAGGAGAAGCTCAAATGAGATGTGTGCACCTGTCCTTGAGCCTGGTGCCCTGCTGCATGGGCGTGCTCTTGCTGGCCGGCTGCGGCGGTGACGGAGGCGGCCGGCAGCCGGGGGCCGGCGGGGCGCACAAGAAGCTCACCTTCTGGCACATCCAGACCAAGGATCCGACGAAGGGTGTGATTGCCGGCGCCGTGAAGCGCTTCGAGAAGGCCAATCCCGGCTGCAGCGTCGAAGTGCTCGCGTACGAGAACGACGCCTACAAGAACAAGCTGCGACTGGCCATGCCGGCCGATAGCGCGCCGGACGTCTTTCACACCTGGGGCGGGGGTGCCCTGGCCGCGGAAGCGCGTGCCGGGCGGGTTCTGGATCTGGGCAGGTACGTGACGGCGAAGCAGCGGGAGGACTATCACGCGGCGGCGCTTTCCTTCTGCACTGCGGACGGCAAGCTTCTGGCCCTGCCGGCCGACCTGTCTGCAGTCGTGTTCTGGTACAACCGCGAGATATTCAGGACCCACGGCGTGGCGGTACCGAAGACCTGGAAGCAGCTCCTTTCGGCTTCGGCGAAGCTCAAGTCCGCTGGGGTCACGCCGATTGCGCTCGGCAACTCCGATAGCTGGCCGGGCGCGTTCTACTTCATCTACTTCGGGATGCGTTGCGGTGGGGCGGAGCCCTTCGCCAGTGCCCTCGCGCGCAAGCCGGGCAAGGGTTTCGAACACGAGAGCTTCATGAATTCCGGCAGGAGGATCAGGGAGCTTGCGACATCGGGGTACCTCTCCGGCGGTTTCAACGGAAGAAACTACACGCAGATGCGAGGTGACTTCTTCGGCGGCAGGGCGGCGATGATGCTGATGGGCAGCTGGATACTGGCCAACGCGCGCAAGGAAGCACCCGAGGGCTTCCTTGCGAAGATGGGCTGCTTCGCGTTCCCGCAGGCGGGGGGCTCTGCGGCCGATCAATCGCTCGTCGTCGGCGGCGTGAATGCCGCCTACGCGGTCTCCTCGAGATGCGCCCATCCGGACCTGGCCGTGAAGCTGGTCCTCGAACTCACCAGCGTGGAGAGCGCCCGGCGCTGGGCGGCCACGGGCCGGATCCCGGCTCTCAGGAAGAGCCTCGTCGAGAAATTCCTGGCTCCGGAGACGAAGGACCCGGCCGCCGTTCTCGCGGGTGCCTCGGGTATCCAGCTCTACTACGACCAGGCGCTCTCGCCGGAGCTGGCCCAGCTGCACAAGAGCACCACGCAGGGGCTCTTCGCGGGCACCAAGACACCCGCAGAGGCCGCCCGGCTCATGGAAGCCAAGGCCCGGTCAATCGCGGCACGGAAAGGCAAGTGAGCGCGAGTCCCGGCAGGCGCTCGCGGGTCGCCTGGCTGTTCCTACTGCCGGCGCTCTCGGTCTACGGGTTTTTCGCGCTGCTGCCGATAGTCCATGCGCTGGGGCTGAGCCTCTGCTCCTGGAGCACGGAGCAAAGCGACCCCGCGTGGCTGGGTCCGGGCAACTTCATTGAGGCCTTTGCGGACGGAGTGTTCTGGCGCGCGGTGGGCAACAACCTGCTGCTGGCGGCACTGTCGATCGCGGTGCAGCTGCCGGTGGCGCTGTGCCTCGCGGCAATGCTTGCCGGCAGGCTGCGCGGCCGCTGGATCTTCCGGACGGCGTTCTTCGCGCCGATGGTCTTGCCCACCGTGGTAATCGCCTTTTTCTGGCGCTACTTTCTCCTGGACTACGAGGAGGGGCTCGTGAACTCGGCGCTGGTGCTGTGCAACTTCACCCGCGTGGGCTGGCTGGGCACCGCAACGAACGCCTGGCCGGCGATATTCAGCGCGATCAGCTGGCGCTACGTCGGCTTTCACATGATTGTCCTGCTCGCCGGAGTGCTGGCGATTCCCGAAGACCGTTACGAGGCCGCCCAACTGGACGGGGCGGGGTTCTGGGGCCGATTTCGTCACGTCACGCTGCCGGGTGTCGCCCCGGTCCTGGCGCTGAGCGCGATGCTGTCGGTGGTAGGTTCGTTGAAGTACTTCGACCTCGTTTTCATCATGACCGGGGGAGGACCGGACCACGCTACGGAACTGGGCGCAACGTACATCTACAACCTGGGCATCGAGGGCGGGCGATGGAGTTACGGGTGCGCTATGGCCGTTCTCCTGCTGCTCCTTTCGCTGGCGGCCGCGGCGCTGGTCCTGCGCGTCCGGCGGAGCCTGGAGGCCATGACCTGATGCGCGCCGCGGCGCGGGTCGTCAGGTACGCCGTGCTGGCGCTGTGCGCCCTGGCCGCGCTGTATCCGATATTCTGGATGCTCAGCACCGGCCTGAAGCCCCCCGAACAGGCCGCCGACTGGTGGGGGCTGCCGCAGTCGCTCCACCTCGGGAACTTCGCGAAGGTCTGGAGCCAGTACGAGTTCCCGCGCTGGTTCGCGAACAGCCTGGTGATCTCGGCGGGCGCCGTGGTTCTGACCCTGCTGCTCGGCGCGCCTGACGGGTACGCCCTGGCCGGTTTGCGATTCAGGGGCCGGGGAGCGATGTTCGCGCTGTTCGCCGCGGGGCTGATGGTCCCGATCCACGTGACGCTGATCCCGCTGCTCAAGCTTTTCCAGAGCACCGGGCTCTATGACACCCGCCTCGGGATGGTCCTGGTCTACACCGCGTTCTCGCTGCCGCTGGCCGTGGTGCTCTTCACCGGGTTCTTCCGGGAAGTGCCGCGCGAGGTTCTGGAGGCCGCCGCGCTCGACGGCTGCGGTGCCTGGGACGCCTTCGTGCAGGTAACGCTTCCGCTGGCGCGCCCGGCGATCGTGGGTGTGACGATGATCACGCTGGTCAACGTCTGGAACGAGTTCGTCTTCGCCCTGGTGCTCCTGCAGAGCCCCGCGAACTACACGCTGCCGCTGGGGGTTAACAGCCTGCGCGGCGAGTATGGCTTCGGCGCCGACGTTCCCCTGATGGCCGCCGCACTGGCCATTGCGGTGTTGCCGCCGCTGCTGGTCTACGCGCTGGCCCAGCGGCAGCTGATTCGCGGCATCACCGCGGGGGCGGTCAAGGGCTGAGTGCTCGCCGTAGGTCGCTGAACGCACAGACGTCGCGGGCCGGGGCGTGCAGCCCTTGATAGCGCCTTTCAACAGATTATGATGATCTCACCCGGTGGAATGCGCACCGGGTCGGCAACCATGGAAGAGCCGGGAGGACGACATGAAACTGGGAGTCAACACCGTTCTGTTCGGCGGGCACGATCTGCGTACCGCCTTCGAGCACCTCAGCTGGGCGGGCTACGGGGCCGCGGAGGTTTCCGCACTGGACGGCTGCGGTGCGTTCGGGGACCCGCTCGGCGAGCACCTGCACCTGGCCGACTGGCGCAGCGACGCCGCGATGATCCGCGAACTGCGCGAGGAGTTCGGGCTCGAACTCACCGCCATGGAAGTGGGACCGCTCGATGAAACCCGCGTGCGCCAGGCCTTCGAGGCCGGCGCAGAACTGGGGATTCCGGTAGTCAACATCGGTCCCTCGGGCAAGAGCGGGGAACCGGCCGACCTCGACGAGTGCATCCGGCGCATGTCCGCGCTGGCCGCCGAGGCCGAGCAGGCCGGCGTCTGCCTGTGCTGCAAGGCGCACATCGGCAACTCGATGTTCGACACCGCAACCACGCTGCAGGTGATGGAGGCCATCGATTCGCCGGCCTTCGGGATAGACATGGACCCCAGTCACATATTCCGCGGCGGCGAGGAACCCGGCGATGCGCTGCGCAAGGTGATCTCCCGCGTGCGGCACGTTCACATCCGCGACTCGGGGCCGGGACCTGCGCCGGGCAAGGCCGAGGAGCAGGCCTGCGGGCGGGGCGACATCGACCTGTTCGATTACGTTGGCGTGTTGCTCGATGCCGGCTACGAAGGGCCGGTGAACCTCGAGATCATCGGCGCCTCTCAGTACCCCGCGGCGCGCTCGGCGCTGATCGCAGCAGAGAGCCTTGGTTTCCTCCGGGCGATCACGAGGTCGCGCGGGAAGAGCGGCTGACCTTCGACGGGGAGTTACTGAAGCAGCGGCCTGACCAGCGGAAGGACGTGCTCCTCTATCTGCTCCTCGGTGTCGCAGGCCGGTAGGCCGCGGAAGGCCGCCCAGCTTTCGCGGTGCGAGACCGCCTTCCCGGGCTCCAGCGTGACCAGCCCCCCGAGGCTCTCCATTTCAAGGAAATCCTGCTGGGAGTAGGTTTCGTAGCTGACGCCGCCGTCGGGGTAGGTCGCCCCGTCGTCGTGGCTGTAGAGCTTGACGAAGAGGAAGCCGTCCAGCAGGTATGCCGCCCAGCCCTCGCGGTTGGCGATACCCAGCTTGGTCGGGCCGCGCTCGGCGTCCTGGCGGAAGATGATGTAGCGCGAGCCCAGCGTCCAGCGCGGGTCGGTGAAGTCGGTGTAGCCCCAGATGCTCCACTGCTGGTTGTGGGTCAAGCGTTCGGTGTGGGCTATCTTCGGGGGCAGGGGAACGAAGGAGGTTCCACCGGGGGCCATGACCGTAAGCGCCCAGGGCGCCAGTTCGATGGGTTTCCCGCCGCGGTTGGTCAGGACGTGGACTATGTCCAGACGCCCGGAGTCGGGTGCCAGGGTGATCTCCATGGTCTTGGCCACGCCGCTGAGCTCTCCGGCCGGCTGCAGCGTGCGCACCCCGCCGGGGATCTCCTCTACCTCTATCGGCGAATTGTCCAGTTCGTAGGTCATGGGCTGGCGTTCGGGAGAGAGCCACAGGCGGTGACCACCGCGGATCATCCACTCGTCCTCGCCGCTGCCGCCCTGTTGCCCCTCGATCTCGGCGAAGAGGTTGCGCTGGCCCTCGAAGCCGTAGCGGGCGATGCGCGGGCCGACGTCGGCGGTGATCACCGCCTCTAGCCCGCCGCCCTGCAGCAGCACGCTGTTCTTCCATCCGTTGAAGTCGATCGTCTTCAAGATCGCATTCCTCCGCAAGATCCCATCGCGTTCCTGTAAACTGTCTCCCGTAGGCCGGCCGGATTCTACGTTGAGCCCAAGCGCTTATCAACTCCGTGCGGCTGCGTCCGGGGAATTAGAGGGGGCGGGCCTTGGTGGGCCCGCCCCGTCGATTCCGGACGATCGGAGAGAACTCAGTCCTTGTGTTCCTCGTGGACTGCGGGGGCGTCTCCCGCCGGCACCGCGGCCACCGGCGCGACCTTGCGCCTGCCGCGCAGCAGCCAGGCGAGGCCCTTGATCACGAAGGCGAGAATCAGGATCACCGGCAGGACCACGATGAGGCCGTAGAGAACCACCGCCAGCAACCACCAGAGGGTCTTGAACGCGGCGCTCAGGGTTCCGGTGAAAGTCCCCTCGCTGGCGGCCGTGAGTGGCGAGGGCTCGTAGACGACCAGGCGCACTCGGGCATAGGCGTTCCTGGCGGCGAGGCTTCTGGCTTCGGCGCCGAGGCCCACGACCTCGTGGGTCTTGACCTGACCGGTCCTCTCGACGGCTTCTACGAACTCGCTGAACCCGGTTACCGGTACGCGCAGCAGCCAGAGTTGCTCGCTGGAGCCGTCTCCGCGGCGGGTCTTGTCCACGCGCTCGGTGCGCCCGCCCGCGCTCTTGACCAGGGCCTCAAGGGAGTTCCTGGCCTCGGCGATGTCGGAGACCTCCACCCGGAGGTTGGCGCCGGGTACCCGCTCCATCACCGTGAGGGTCATGGTGCAGAGCACCTTGGCCGCCGCACCCTCGACATTCTGGAGGTCGAGGCCGCTGACGCTCTTGTTTTCCAGGCGGCCGATGGGATATAGCCCCGCGAGCAGGACCTCGAACCTCTCGCGCGGGCAGCGCAGCTGGTAGGTGGCGGTGGAGGTCCCGCCGGGCAGGCGATTCTCGATGTGACTGGTCACCTGGCCATCGACGGTCTTGAGGAGGTCTCTGATCGCCTTGCCGGCCCCGGCGAGGTCCGCGGCGACCAGGGTGGCCGAGGCGGTGGGCTTCTGGCGCTGGCGCTCCTGAACCGTCAGCGTCAGCTCGCAGGGGACCTTGGCCAGCGGGCCGTCCACGTCCACGACGTCGACACCGGTCATGCGCTTGTTGATCAGGCGCCCGACCATCCCGGCCTCTATCGCAGCGGCCAGTTGGGCGAACTTGCTGCGCGGGACTCGCAGCTGGTAGGCGGCGGTTGCGGTGCTGCCGTTGCGCTGCTCGTTGCGGCTGACCAGCTGGCCGCCGAGCTGCTTGAGCAGATTGCCGATGGCCCCGGCGGCACCCTCGAGCGTCCGGACCTCGATGTTTGCAGTACCGCCGGGCTTCTGGCGTGCGGGCTCGAAGAGCACGACTCGGACGGTGCTCATGACGTCCGCCGCGCCGGGGTCACTGCGGATTGCGGCGGGGTTGAAGCCCTGCACGCTCTCCTTGTCGGGACGGCCCATGGCCTTGACGGCGTTCAGGAGGTCTCCGAAACGGGTCATGGGCACCTTGAGGTTGGCGTCCAGTTGCTTGGTGCCGTCGTTGCGCTTGGTGACCCGGCGGCTGACCACCTGGCCGTCCAGGCCGGCCATCAGCGGATCGAGCGCCTTGTCGGTCGCGGAGGCGTCCTTGACCTCGATGGTGAAGCTCGCGCCCGGGACGGTGCGCGAGGGTTCCGAGAGCGTCAGGTGGATGGTGCCCAGGGAGATCCTGTCGACCAGCACGCGCATCTGTCCCTGCATGCGCTCTATCTGCTCGCGACGCTTGCCGAGCTCGCGCTCGACCTCGAGGATCTCGCTCATCTTGCCCTTGCGCTTCTTCTCGTCGAGGAGGGCCAGGAGGCGCTTCTCGATGTGCTCAAGGTTGCGGATGCGCGCCCGCATGTCGGTGTACTGTGCGGTGACGTCCACGCCCTTGGCGTTCTCGGTCTTCACCCGGCCGAGCTTCTTGAGCTCGGCGTAGAGCGATTCGAAACGCGCCTGGGGCACGCGGATGACGTAGTAGCCGTTGCCGGTGCCGTCGTCGTTCTGGGTGGTCTTGCTGTCGGCGTAGAATCCCCCGTGCGCGGCGACCAGCGAGTCGACCCGGCGGCTGGCCTCGCTGAACTTGGGAATCTCCAGCGCCAGGGTGGCGGTCTTGATGATCTTCCGCGCGCCGCGCACAGGCCCCGCGCTCTTGCCCTTGGCGGCGGGATCCGCCGGGGGGTCGGTCTTCGGGGAGTCCTTTGAGCGACCGCCGGGGCGCTGCACAGGAGGCAGGACAGGCTTGGGAACGTGCGGGGCGGGGGAGGGTGCCGCTGAAGCATGGTTCCGGCTGAGCCTCGGCTTCACCTGGGACACTTCCAGTGTCTCCGCGTTGAGCTTCTTCATCTCAGCGAGCGTGCTGCTGAGCTTCTTTTTCATCTCAGCGATCTCAGCGAGCGTGCCGTCACGGGCCTCGGCAGAAAACGTGATGGTCTTGTAGTCTCTAGAAGGATCTGATGCGGGGAGCTTCACGGTGTCAACCCAGGCGACTGAGTTCGCCTTCTCTGCATCGTACAGGCCCGGGCGGCCGCCACCGGATCCGCCGGGGGAGTATTCGTATTTCGCCCCCTTTGTGCGAAGAGCGGCGGTGTTCTTGCCGTCGCGGCCGCGCCGCGCGGCAAAGACGTCGCGACCTTCCTTCTCGTTCACTACGTAGCCGGAGGGGGCTCCAGCGTCAGCGGGAGCGGCCATCTTGTCCTGCGCACTGATCAGTACCAGATCGCCGAAGCCCGGGCCGTCAACCGGAGCCCTGGCCGCGCCGACGACAAATGCGAGCATGAGTACGGCGGCAGCGGCCATAGCCGGTACCAGCCGCGGGAACCTGCGGGGGTGCGTTGCTGCGATCGGGTTCATCGGTCTTCTCCATTTCATTCCGGACTCAATGGCCAGCCACGCGCCCTGGAGTTCCTCGCTGGACACGGGCCCTTCCTTCAGTTGCCCCAGCAACTCGTCGAGCCGGCGATCCTCTTCGTCCCGCGCGTGCATAGTCATCTCCTCGCCCCCTGCGTGATGTAGGGGGCCAACTCCTGTTTCAGCCGCCCGCGTGCCCGGAAGAGCGTGCTCTTCAGACGACCCACCTTCCAGCCCAGCACGGCCGCGGCCTCGGCCAGCGGAAGCTCCTGGAGCTCACAGAGGGTCACGGCGGCCCGCTCAGAGTCAGGCAGACGCATCACGGCGCGACGGACGCTCTCTGTGAGCTCCCGGGAGTCGAGATCCTCGTTCGGGCCGGGATTGTTCCTGGCGGGAGGATCAAGATCCGCGTCGCGGGCGCGCCTCGCCGCCGAGCGTCCGAAGTCGAAGACCACGCTGCGGGCTACGGAAAGCAGCCAGGTGCTGAACTGCGACCTTCCGCGGAAGCGGCCGCACGCCTTCGCGGCGCGCAGGAAGGTTTCCTGCACAACCTCGAGGGCCGTCTCGCCGTTGCCGGTCATACCCCGCGCGAAGGCGTAGACCTTTTGGGCGTGACGGTCGTACAGCGTCTTCATCGCTGCGCGGTCTCCTCGTTCGGCCCACCGACGGGCCAGCTCTGCGTCTGCCTGATTCATTGAGGGTCCTTCCCTCTCTCACTCCGGTAGACGTGGACTCCAGAGGGGAGGTTTCGTGCAATGTGGGGAAAAAGGGAGATCGAGCGGATGCGGGTGCTAGCTTGGGCAAGTCATTATGGACCAAGTGGATACGGAAATCTTTCCCGTGCTCTTGCCCGTGAAGAACCATGGGCACGGAAGCCACTGGCCCCACATCCGATCACCAACACTGTGACCCTTGGCGGTGATTACCGAGCAGGCCGTTCTTCAACGGCCATGCGCGGGCTACCTGCGCGTTGGCGGCGCCGAGTGCACCGGGTGCCCCTCCAGAACGTGGGCCGCCTCCATCCAGACCTCGGCAAGCGTCGGGTGCGCGTGGATGGTGTTGCCGAGTTCACGAACGGTGAGTTCCGACCGGATTGCCAGCGCGGCTTCACCGATCAGGTCGGTGGCGTGCGGGCCCACGGCAACGGCACCCAGCAGCCGGCCGGTGGCTTCGTCGGCCAGGAGCTTCACGAAGCCGCCGCCCGTTCCCGCGGCCAGCGCCTTGCCGCAGGCCATGAAGGGGAACTTGGCCTTCTTGACGGCCAGGCCCTGTTCCTTGGCCTCGGCTTCGGTGAGGCCCACCGCGCCGACCTCGGGCATCGTGAATATGCAGGCGGGGACCAGTTTCTCGTTGGCGAGCTGCCGGCCGCCGACGGCGTTCTCGGCGGCAACCAGACCTTGGGCCGTGGCCGCGTGGGCCAGCTGGATGATGCCGTTGACGTCGCCGATCGCGAACACCCCGGGGACCGCCGTGCGCAGGTCCTCGTGGACCTCGATGCAGCCGCCCTCGCCGGTTTCGAGGCCTATGTTCTCGAGGCCCAGCCCCTCGGTAACGGCCCTGCGACCGACGGAGACGAGCATGCTCGCGGCGCTGACCTGCTTGTCGCCGGCCCTGCCGCTGACGCCGCCGGAGTCGGCCTTGATGTCCTCGAGCGGGGCACCGGTGAGGACCTCGATGCCCAGGTTGCCCATGCTGCGCTTGATCTCGGCGCGCACGTCGCGGTCGAGAAGCATCAGCACGTCGTCGAGCATCTCCACCACGGTGACCTTGACGCCGAGGGCAGCGTACATGCATGCGAACTCGCAGCCGATGTACCCGCCCCCGAGCACGATCATGCTCTCGGGCAACTCGGTGAGTTCAAGCAGGCTCGTGCTGGTATAGACCGGGCCGTCCTTGGGTACGAATCCCGGGACCACCGGTGCTGAACCGGTGGCGATGATCACCTTGCCGCACGATATGCGCTGCTCGCCGTCGGCGGTCGTGACCTTCAGTTCCCGGGAGCTGACGAAGGAAGCCGTTCCCGAGAAGCTGCTGACCCCGTTGGCCTTCAGCAGCGAGGCGATGCCGGTGCGCAGCTTCTCGACCACGCCGTCCTTGCGGCCGACCATCGCCCCGTAGTCCACCGAGACCTCGGCGGTCCTGATACCCATCTCGGCGCCGTTCCTGGCGGCCAGGAAGACCTCGGCCGAAGCGATGAGCGTCTTGGTGGGGATGCAGCCCCTGTTGAGACAGGTGCCGCCCAGCTGCTCCTTCTCCACGATTGCCACGCTGGCGCCCAGCTGAGCGGCGCGAATCGCCGCCGGGTACCCGCCCGGACCGGCGCCGATGACTACTAGGTCAAACTTCTCCACTTCTCGATGTCCTCCAGGCCGTTCTTGACGGCGTTTGCGAACCTGGCTCCCACGGCTCCGTCGATGATCCGATGATCGTACGAGAAGGTCATCTTCATGAGGCTGCGGGCCTCGACCTTCTCGCCGACGAAGACCGGCGTTTGCACGGCGCTCGAGACCGCGAGTATCGCGCTCTCTCCCGGGTTGATGATAGCTGTGAAGTTCTCGACGTCCAGCATGCCCATGTTGGAGACGGTAAAGGTCCCACCGGACATTTCGTCGGGCGTGAGCTTGCCGTCGCGAGCCTTGCCTGCCAGGCGCGAGGCCTCGGCGTGCAGTTCGGTCAGGCCGCGCTGGTGCGCGTTACGGATCACCGGAACCACCAGCCCGGTCTCCAGCGCAACGGCCACGCCGAGGTGGACCTTGCGGCGCAGAGACACGTTGTGGCCATCGGTCCAGCTGTTGACCAGCGGGAACTCGAGCAGCGCGTCGATTACCGCCTTCATGATGAAGTCGTTGACCGTGTAGCGCCGGCCGGAGGCCTTGAGCTCCGCGCGCAGGGCCATCAACTCGGTGAGGTCGGCCTTGACCGTAACGTAGAAGTGCGGGGCGGTGTTGAAACTGGTCGCCAGGCGCTCGGCGATCACCTGCCGCATCCGGCTCATCGGTTCGGGCCGGGCGGATATCTCCTCCTCGATATCCTCGGCCAGGATCCTGCCGCCCTCGCCGGAGCCGATCACGTCGAGGACATCGATCTTCTCCATGGAGGCCAGGGCCAGGGCCGCGGGGGTGATCCTGAGCCGGTCGTAGCCGCGTTCCTCGAGGTAACCGACCACGTCGCGCTCGACGATTCGGCCCTGAGGTCCCGTCCCCGCGACCTTGCGGGCGTCGATGGACTTGTGCTCGGCGAGCCGCCTGGCCCGCGGGCTTATCCTGAAAACTTCGGGCTGCGGCGGCGCGGCGACGGCCGGGGCGGAAGAGGCTGCGGAAAGAGCGGGGGAGGGGACCGGCGAGGCCGAAGCCGGGGCAGGAGCTGCGGCGGCAGCGGGCCTGGCGGCTTCGGCCTTGGGTGCCGGTTTGGGTACTTCGACCTCGGGCACTTCCTCCCCGGGTTCGCCGATGAATGCCACCACCGCCTTGACGGGAACGGTGTGGCCCTCGCCGACCACGATCTTGAGCAGGGTGCCGTCGTAGAAGCTGGGCGACTCGAGCACCGCCTTGTCGGTCTCGATCTCGAAGAGCACATCGCCCTTCTTGACGGTATCACCTTCGGCCTTGTGCCACTTGACGATGGTGCTTTCCTCCACCGTCTGGCCGAGCTTGGGCATTATCACTTGCTGGACCATGACCGCGCTCCTAGAGGATTCCGCGAGCGGCCGCGAGCACATCATCGACGTCAGGCAGGAACGCCTTCTCGAGGACGTGGCTCTGCGGCGCGATGCCGTTGCGCGCGCCGACCCGACCCACCGGGGCGTCGAGGTAGTCGAAGGCCTCGGACTGGACCGTGCTGGCGATCTCGGCGGTGAAGCTGCCGATGTGCACCGCCTGGCTGACGACGACGCAACGCCCGGTCCTGCGTACCGAGGAGAGTACCGCCTCGATGTCCAGGGGCACCAGGCTGCGAAGGTCGATCACCTCGGCGCTCTTGCCGTCCGCGGCCAGCATCTCCGCGGCTTCCAGGCAGGTGGCCACCGCCGGTCCCCAGGTCACCAGGGTGATGTCCTCGCCGGTGCGCTTGACGTCGGCGACGCCCAGCGGCGTCAGGTAGTCCCCGGCGGGCACGACTCCCTTGACGCCGTAGAGCAGCTGGCTCTCGACGAAGAGCACCGGGTTGTTGTCGCGGATGGCGCTCTTGAGCATGCCCTTGGCGTCCGCGGGCGTGGCCGGGTAGACCACGTAGAGCCCCGGTATGTGGCAGAAGACGCTTTCCAGCGTCTGGGAGTGCTGGCCGCCGTAGCCCTTGCCCCCGCCCACCGAGGCGCGGTAGACCAGGGGGACCTCGGTCTGGCCGCCGGACATGTAGTGCCACTTGGCGGCCTGGTTCGAGATCTGGTCCGAGGCCATCAGCGTGAAGTCCATGTACATCAGCTCGGCGACGGGGCGCAGGCCGAGCATCGCCGCGCCCACCGCGGTCCCGCAGATGGCCGCCTCCGAGATCGGCGCGTTGAAGACCCGGTCGCGGCCGAAAGCCTCCAGCAGTCCCTTGGAGGCCTTGAAGGCGCCGCCGTAGTCGGCGACGTCCTCACCGTAGAAGATTACCCGGCAGTCACGCCGCATCTCCTCGAGGAGCGCCTCCTTGATGGCGTCTCGATAGGTGAGCTCGCCGTTTTCCCCGCGCTTGATCTCGGGGAGTTCCTTGACGATCCGGCAGGTCGAGTGTTCCGGCGGGACTTCCTCCGTGCGCCCGTCGGTGTACATGTACTTCAGGACGTCCTCGGGCCGGGGCTCGGGGGCCGCCGCGGCGCGGGTCGCGGCGCGGGCGTTGCGATCCGCGACCCGCTTTTCGATCCCGGCCAGCGTGGCCTCGTCGCAAACGCCGGCATGGACCAGCTGGCGCTTGAAGGTCTCGATGGGATCGACCTCCTTCCAGGCAGCCTCCTCCTCGCGGGTGCGGTACTCGTTGCGGGGGTCGCTCAGAGAGTGGCCGTAGTAGCGGTAGGTGTCGGCCTCGATCAGCACCGGTCCCTGGCCCTGGCGGCAGAGCTCGGCGGCGCGGGCAACCGCGTCGCGCACCGCCAGGATGTCCATGCCGCAGACCACTTCGGCGTGCATGTTGTTGGCGGCGAAGCCGGCGGCACGGCGGGCCAGGTCGGCAACCCCTGAGGTCTCCTCGTCGGTGCGCCCGGTCATCCCGAAGTGGTTGTTGGTGATGAAGAAGATGATCGGCAGGCCGAAGCTCTTCTCCCCGGCCAGCTCGTTGGTCCACTGCTTCTGCGCGGCCCAGTTGAGCGACTCCAGCACCACGCCGTTGGCGTAGGCGCCGTCGCCCGCGAAGCAGAGCACCGCGCTGCCGCTCCGGAGATAGCGCGCGCCCATGGACGCGCCGGTTGCGATGGGCACCCCGCCGCCGACGATCGCGTTGGCGCCGAGGTGGCCCAGCGAGAAGTCGGCGATATGCATCCCGCCGCCGCGGCCCTTGCAGTAGCCGTCCTCCTTGCCGAAGAGCTCCGCGATCGACCGGTAGACGTGATCCTCGAGAGCGTCCTCCAGGAGACCCTCGCGGTCGGCCGCTTTGGAGCCGGGAACGCGCTTCCTGAGCTCATTCTCGTTCATGGCGCGCAGGACCACGCAGCCGCGGGCCACACTGTCGCCGTGACCCCGGTGGGTGCTGGTGATGTAGTCGGCCGTGGCCACTCCGGCGCAGGCGCCCACGCTGGTGGCCTCCTGGCCCACCGAAACGTGGGTCGGGCCGCGGTAGTTGAAGTCGGCAATCGGTTCGTATGCGCCGCTGCGCAGCTTGACGATCATCTCCTCGAGTTCGCGGACGATGAGCATGTCCTCAAAGAGGCCCAAGGCCGCATCCTTGTCCAGCTTGCCGTCGGCTACCTCGATATTGAGGTTGGCCTGGTAGCGGTAGCAGGGGATCTTCCCGAGGTCAATCTCCCGCGGCGAGAACTCCGGCTTCATGTCGCTGTAGTAGTTTGGCATCTGAATCCCCTCAGGCCCTGACGACGCGGACGCCGCTTCTCTCGAGCTGGCGGACGAACCCGGCGTCTGCTCCCTTGTCGGTGATGACGACGTGGACATCTGTTACCTCCCCGGATCGAACGAAAGAGATCTTTCCGATCTTGCTGCTGTCGGCTAGCAAGACTATCTGCTGGCTGCGACTCATCGCCGCCCTCTTGGTGTGGGCCTCGTCGGGATCCGTGGTGGTGACGCCCTGCTCGAGGTCGAGCCCCATGGTACCCATGAAGGCCCGGTCGGGCCGGACCTCGTCCAGCAGGGCTCCGGTCAGCGGGCCGACCGTGGTCTGGCTGCGCCTGCGGAGCTCGCCGCCGACCAGGATGAGCCGCGGGCCCTTGCCCCCGAGCTCCAGCGCGGCGCGCAGTGAATTGGTCACGACGGTCACGTCGCCGCGTTCGCGAAGCAGGCGCGCGAGTTCGAGGACCGTGCTGCCGCCGTCAAGGTAGACGGTCTCGCCGCGGGCGATCATGTTGAGGGCCGCCTGGGCAATGCGGTGCTTCTGCCTGGCGGCGATGGCGGTCTTGTCGTCGAACATCGGCTCCTCAAGACGGGACTGTACGGCAACCGCACCCCCGTGCACCCGGCGGACCCGGCCGGTGCTCTCCAGGGCCTCCAGGTCCCGCCGGACCGTGGCGGGAGAGGCCTTGAGCGTCCTGCACAGTTCCGCCACGCGCACCACGCCGCTCTCGGAAACCAGCGACACCAGGCGCTCCCGGCGCCTGGGTGCAAGATCCGAACTGAGCCTTGAAGCCATTCCGGCCCTCCGACTGACTGTGAGCGACTGTGATTGAGTATACACCGGTCCTGAGCGATGTCAATCACAGAAGGCCACGATCGATCAGTTCTGTATCGCCCTGCAATCACATTGCTTAAGTGGCCTACCGGTTGCCCGACTCACGAAGAGCTGTCGAAAGGTTGCAGAAATGGTTCCGGTGGCGAAGATAGGGTGGGAGCCGCGGAGAGGATGAATATGGTGACAGCCAAAGCCAGGGCCATCTCGGCGTTTGTCTACGCTGGAGTGTCTGTTGCGATTGGCGTATGGCGGCTTCTGCAGGAACCGGGCAAGACTACGGGGCTCTATTTCGGCCTGTCGATCGGGGCGATAGCGATCGTGGCCGGAACGCTGCTGCTCATCGGCAAGCGCCTGGCCGGAACGCTGATCTGTTTCTTGGCGGCAGGCTTAGGAGGCGGGTTCTTCGTGTTCCGGCTGGCCAGCGGCGGCGCCGCCGGCGACTACCTGCGGGTAGGCATAGCCGCGTGCGCGGCGTTGGCCATGGGCGTGGTTCTCCTGATGCCCGCCCAGCGTTCCGGTTAGGCCGCCGGGGACCTGCAGGATCGCTTCGGTAGCTTCCGCGCTGCGGCACCGCGCCGCCGTGTCCGATGACGCGCTTCGCAAGGGGCGACCAGCACCTCATCTTGTAGATTTCGAAAGCGCCGGTAGAATGGCCGCACGTTCAAACACCAACTCCGGAGGAATCCTGCATGAAGGCAGCAGTCTACCACGCCCCCAAGGACGTAAGAGTTGAGGATGTGCCCGCACCCGAAGCCGGCGAGGGCGAAGTTCTGCTGCGGGTGCTGCGCTGCGCCGTCTGCGGCACCGACAAGCGCATCTACCTGCACGGTCAGAAGAACGTCGTTCCCCCCGCGATCACCGGGCACGAGATCGTCGGTGAGATCGCGGCGGTGGGCGCGGGCGTTACCGGTCTTGAGACCGGCAAGCGCTGCATAGTCGTTACCGCCGTGGGCTGCGGCAAGTGCGTCTACTGCTCCCGCCAGCAGTACAACCTGTGTGAGGACTTCAAGGCGCTTGGTTACGACTACAAGGGGGGCTTCGCCGAGTACGTGGTGGTGCCCGCAGCCGCCGTGGCCCAGGGCAACGTGATCCAGATTCCCGACGACATGGACCCCGATAGGGCCGCGCTGGTCGAGCCTCTATCCTGCTGCCTCAACGGCCAGGAGTACCTCGACCCCGGGGAGGGTGAACGCGCGGTGGTCTTCGGCGCCGGGCCTATCGGGCTGATGCACGCGGGAATCCTTACCGCCCGGAAGTGCTCGCCGGTGATAGTTGCCGACGTGTCCGCCGAGCGACTCGAGTTCGTCAGGGAATTCGGCATCGGGCAGCCGGTGCAGACCGGAAGCGGCGACCCGGTAGAGCAGGTCCTGGAGGAATCGGGCGGCGAGAAGTTCGACGTTATCATCACCGCCTGTTCGGTCAAGGCGGTACAGGACGCCGCGCTGCGCCTGGCGCGCAAGAAGGCGCGGGTCAGCTTCTTCGCCGGAATCCCCAAGGACGACCCGGTGTTGCCCATCGACACCAATCACCTGCACTACAACGAGATCTCGGTGTTCGGGGCCTTCGCCTCCACCGTGCGGCACTACCACCAGGCTCTGGAGATGGTCCGGCGCGCCGACCTGCCCTGGGAGCGATTCGTGACCCACAAGTTCAAGCTCGAGGAGATCACCAGGGCGTTCGACGTGATCGCTGCGGGGCAGGGCATCAAGGTGGTAATCGACTGCGAATAGGAGCGTCCATGGACAGCGAAGCCCTTACGGATCTGCTCAAGGTATCGCACGAGGTCGGCGCCAACCTGGCCTACGTGCAGGGCGGCGGCGGCAACACCAGCTGCAAGAGCGCCGACGGCCGGCGGATGCTGATCAAGGCCAGCGGCACGACGCTCTCGGAGATGAACGAAGAAGCCGGCTGGGTCGAGATGGACGTCGCCGTGACCCTGGAGCTGCTCTCGGCCGGCCTCGAGAAGCTCGATGCCGCCGAGCGCGAGAAGAGGGTGCTGGAGGGCCTCTGTGCGGCAACCACCGGCGGCCCGGGGGGGCGTCCCTCGGTCGAGAGCGCGCTCCACGCACAGCTTGGCCGTATCATCGTCCATACCCACCCGGCCGACGTGAACGCACTGACTTGCGGCCCCGGCGAGCGCCTGGTGACGGAACTCACCCGCGCGGACGAAAGGCCGCCGCTGTGGGTCCCCTTTGCGCCCGGGTATCTGCTCGCCAGGGCGGTGGCCGCGGGGATCGCTGAGTACGAGAAGACCCAAGGAGAGAAGCCGCGCGTCTTCTTCCTCGAGAACCACGGGATCTTCGTTGCGGCCGACGATGCCGACGAGTGCCTGGAACTGCACGCCGACTGGGTGGCGCGCTGCGCGGACCACTTCGAACCCATAGGCGGGCACATCGAGAAGCCCGGGAAGGCCGACCCCGACGACGTGCGCGCGGCGATGGCCGAGATGCGCCGGGGGGTGTCGGAGAAGACCGGCAAACCGGCCTTCCTGCGTTTCAGCGAGGACGAGGAGTTGCGCTCGGCGGCCTGCTCGGAGGTAGTCGACAAGCTTGCCGAAGGTGCGCTTTCGCCCGACCAGATCGTCTACTGCGGCTCGCGGTCGATCGTGGTCGACTCCTTCGCCGACCTGGCGGCTCCCGCCGTGGCCACGGCGGGAGAACCCGGCGCGCCCCGAATCGCAGTGGTCCGCAGTGCGGGCAGCGTGCTGATATCGGACTCGCCCGATAAGCTGGACGTGGTCGAGAGTGTGGCCGCTGCGTGTGCGCGGTCAATCCGCCTGGCCTCCGGTGACGGCGGCGCCCGCAATCTCGACGACGAGAGCACCGAGTTCATCGTCGGTTGGGAAGCCGAACACTACCGCCAGAAGCTCCTGGATGCCTCGGGACCGGAACTCGCCGGCAAGGTTGCGGTGGTGACCGGCGCGGCATCGGGACTGGGCTGCGGTATCGCCCAGGGGCTGGTCGATGCCGGGGCCGCGGTCGCCTTCTGCGACATCGACCTGCAGGGCGCGGACGAGGCCGCCTCGGCAACGAATTACCTGGATCGCGCCCTCGCCGTGCACATGGACGTCACCGACGAGGAGTCGGTGCAGATGGCTTTCGATCGCGCCGTCTACCACTGGGGTGGCGTGGACATCTGCGTCTGCGCGGCCGGCGTTGCTCCCCCTTACGAGCTGGTGGACATGCCGCTCGAGAAGTGGCGGCTGGCCCTGGAGATCAACCTTACCGGGTACTTCCTGGTTGCGCGCGAGGCGGCCCGGATCATGAAGGCCCAGGGACAGGGCGGGGCGATGGTGATGGTCAGCTCGAAGACCGGCCTGGAGGCCAGCAAGGCCAACAGCGCCTACAACGCCACCAAGGCCGGCGAACTGCACCTGGCGCGCGGCTGGGCCCTGGAACTCGGCAGTGAGGGCATCCGCGTCAACGCCGTGGCGCCCGGCAACGTCTTCGAGGGTTCGCGCATATGGAACCCGGAGTACATAGCCAAGTGCGCCGAGAAGAAAGGCATCAAGCCCGAGGAGGTGATCCCCCACTACAACGCGATGACCGCGCTCGGCAAGGAGATCAAGCGCGGGGACATCGCCGATGCGGTCAGCTTCCTATGCTCCGAGCGTGCCCGGCGGATAACCGGACAGGTTCTGGTGGTTGACGGCGGTCAGGTGATGGCGCGGTGACGGCGGTTCCCGCCGATCTCGCTGCGCCCGGGCTCTCCGAGCGCCTGGAGGCCCTGCGGCATCTCTGTGCCGCCTCCGGCGCGCGCCAGAGGCGCGGCGTCAACCTGCATCTGCACACCAACTACTCCTTCAGTTCGTTCCGCTCGCCTTGCGAGGCCGTGTGGCAGGCTGTGGAGGAGGGTCTGGCGGCCCTGGGAATAAACGACCACTACGCGGTCGACGGGCACGACGAATTCAGGAAAGCCTGCTCCATAGCGGGAATCCCGGCGACATTCTCCATGGAGGCCGTGGGCATGGACCGCGACCTCGAGGCCCGCGGCCTGCTGGTCAACGACCCCGGCAACCCCGGCCGCGTCTACCTCAGCGCCAAGGGGGTTACCCGCTACCCGCAGGAAGGCCGGGGAGGAGCGGCAGAACTGGCCGGGCTGCGCGCCGCGCTCGAGAAGCGCAACCGGGAGATGACCGCGAAGGTCGCAGACGTGTTCGAGGCCAGGCTGGGATCTTCCGGACCTTCCTGGCAAGACGTCGAGGGCCTGACCCCCGCGGGCAACACCACCGAGCGACACATCGCCAAGGCTGTCTGCCTGCGGTTGGAGAGCATCGCCGGCTCCGCCGAGGATGTTCCCGGTCTCGTTGAGAAGCTCTGCGAGGTCGCCCCGGAGAAGACGGACTCGTCGTCCCTGCAGGGGCTGATCCGCTCCAGGCTGCTCAAGGCCGGCGGAAGCTGCTACGTCGAGGAGTCGGCGCAGGCTTTTCTCTCTTTCGAGGAAATGCGCAGGATGTTCCTGGAGTTCGGCGCTATCCCGACCTATCCCGCGCTGATGAACCCGGTGACGGATTTCGAGCAGGATCCAGTTGCCATGCTCGACTCGCTGGAGTCGCGCGGCTGGATTGCGCTGGAGGTGATTCCCTTCCGCAACACGCGCGAGCGGCTGGCGGCTCTCATGGACGAGGCCAGGAAGCGGCACTGGCCGGTCTTCGCCGGCAGTGAACACAACACGCCCGACCCCAAGCCGTTGCTGGACCGGTTCTCCCTCGACCAGGATTTCGAGGATTGGTTCACCCGCAGCGCGCACGTGCTCCTGGGGCACCAGGCCGAGGCCGCCGCCGGCCGGCCGGGCTTCGTGGGGCGCGACGGCACGCCGTCGATCGGCAGCGCCCGCGAACGCTTCGAGCACTTCGAAGCCGCGGCCCGTTTCCAGTAGGAGGTACGCTCTTCCCGTTGAAACCAGTTGCCGGGGTCGGGTATGATGCCGCTTCCTTTGATGGCAGCTGAAACAGGAGAATGACATGCCCGCGATCGAAGTCAAGCCCGCTGACAAGTGCCGCTGGGACGAGGTGTCCCTCGGCGAGATCATGCTGCGCCTGGACCCCGGCGAGACCCGTGTCCACACCACCCGGAACTTCAAGGTCTGGGAGGGCGGCGGCGAGTACAACGTGGCCCGGGGCCTGCGGCGTTGCTTCAAGCAGCGCACTGCAGTGGTCACCGCCATTCCCGAGAACCCGGTCGGTCACCTGCTGGAAGACCTCATTCTCCAGGGTGGCGTGGATACCCGCTACATCAAGTGGGTGCCGTTCGACGGGATCGGACGCAAGACCCGCGTGGGCCTCAACTTCGTTGAGAAGGGCTACGGCGTGCGAGGGGCGCTGAGCTGTTCGGACCGCGGTCACAGTGCGGCCAGCCAGCTGCAGAAGGGCGACGTTGATTGGAACCGGATCTTCGGCCAGGACGGCGCGCGCTGGTTCCACTGCGGCGGTATCTTCGCGGCGCTGAGCGCCACCACCGCGGACGTTGCCATCGAAGCCGCCGAGGCCGCCCGGAAGAACGGCACGGTGGTCAGCTGGGATCTCAACTACCGTGCCTCGCTGTGGCAGGACATCGGCGGTCCCGAGAAGGCCCAGGAGGTCAACCGCGAGATCGCCAGGCACGTCGACGTGATGATCGGCAACGAAGAGGACTTCACCAAGTGCCTGGGGTACAAGGTCGAGGGCACCGACAAGAATCTCTCCAAGCTGGACCCCACGAACTTCGGCAGGATGATCGACAAGGTCGTTTCCGACTACCCGCATTTCAAGGCAGTGGCCACCACACTGCGCGGCGTGAAGACCGCCACGGTTAACGACTGGGGCGCGGTGCTCTGGACCGGCGGGGAGCTGTACACCGCCAGGAATCGTGAACTGCTGGAGATCTACGACCGCGTGGGCGGGGGAGACTCTTTCGCGTCCGGCCTGATCTACGGCTTCCTCTCCGGGATGGATCCACAGGCCTGCGTGGAGTACGGTGCGGCCCACGGCGCGCTGGCCATGACCACCCCGGGCGACACCACCATGGCCCGCCTCGGCGAGGTCGAGTCCCTGGTCGAGGGCGGCAGCGCGCGCGTAAAGCGCTAGTGAGCGCACCGGCCAGCTTCCTCGAGGAGCTCGAAAACGAGGAGCTCGAGTTGTCCGCGCGGCAGCTCGAGCTCCTCGGGCTTTTCGTGGCGGCTTTGCTGGAGGCCAACCGCTGCTTCAACCTCACGGCAATACGCGAGGCTGAAGAGGTCTGGCGGCGCCACGTACTCGAAAGCCTGGCTCTGGGGCGCTTCGTCCGCGGCGCGGGCCGCGTGGCCGACATAGGCAGTGGGGGGGGGCTTCCGGGAATCCCGCTGGCCATCCTGCTTCCTGGTACCCGCTTCGCACTCATCGAGGCGACCGGCAAGAAGGCGCGCTTCCTGGAGAGGACAGCGGCCGCTCTGCGGATGGGCAACGTCCGGGTTCACAACGGGAGATCCGAAACTCTGGCCCGCTGCGGGGAACTGCGCGGGCGTTTCGATGTGGTGGTGGCGCGTGCCGTCGGCAGTCTCGCCGAGCTGGTGGAACTCGCTTTGCCCCTGCTGGCGCCTGACGGACGACTCCTGGCCGTCAAGGGCCGGAGCGTGCAGCGCGAAGTCGACGAAGCCGCCGGTGCGCTGGAGCAGGTCGGCGGCGGTATGGTGGGGGTGCATCCCCTGGTGCCGCGCTCGGGCGGCGAGGGGAGCGTGGCGATCGTTCGCAAGCTCCGGGCGACGCCCGAGAGGTACCCGCGCCTTCCCGGCGTCCCCGGGAAGAAGCCGCTGAAGTAGTCGCGGGGCACGGTCCCCGGGTTTGTCCTGAGGTGGCGGGCCGCCGGTGACGGCGCTGCGGAGAGAACAGTGAAGCAGCCCGCGGTCGGGGCCGGAGCCGCCTCTGCGCTTGATCCCCCGCGCAGGATCGCGGCGATGAGGAAATGGCTGGGGAGCAGGCCCCTGCCAAGGCCGCAGCTCTCCCTGTGCGTAGGGGCGACGTATTCTGAGTTCTCTTCCCGGGCGAGTGTGCTATTCGGGCGGCTTCATCCGTTGCGAGGCCCGGGTGGGGCTGAGCCGAACCGAGATGCGGTTCTCCAGGAACTTCTTCTTGATGACTTCGGCCTGCTTGCGCGAGATGTTTCTCGCCACCGTGACCAGCGGCTTGGAGGCCAGATCCTCGGCCTCTTCGGGGCTGACTCCGCGGATCTTGGCGAGCAACTCCACCATTTTGGGGTTGTTGCTCTTGTTGGCGAAGATGTTGACCTTCTCGTTGGGATCGCCTCCCCCGGCCGCCGTGGCGTCGGCAGTCTGAACGGGCTTCGGTCGGGCTGCCTTGGGTGCAGCTATGGGGGCAGCCTTGGGTGCTGCGGCGGGTTTGGCCGCGGAAGCGGTCTTGGCCGGGCCGTCCAGGGGCGTGACCTCGATGTCGTCCATTCCGGTGACCTCGACCAGCGCCTTCTTGGCGGGTGGCTTGGCGGGAACCGGCTTGGCGGGTTCGTCGGGAACGTCGGGAAGGCCGTCGTCCAGATCGTCCAGCAGGTTGTCGTCCGAGGCCAGGCCGGCCTCGAAATCCTCGAGGGCCATGGGGGCACTGTGGCCGGGCTTGACCTGGTTGGCCGAGATTGCGCCGCCGGCGGGTGCGGGCGCCGCTCCCTTCTCCGGCTTGGCTGGCGAAGATTCCGGAACGTCCGGAATGTCGGGTACATCCGGAAGGTCGGGTGGTGACTCCAGCGACTTGAGCGCGTCCGGGAGGGGGATCTCCTCGAAACCCGAGTCGCGCGCGCCCATCCGAGCGGCGGCGCTTCCGGCTTGTTTCGCCACTGCGGCAGGGCTCCCCTCCTTGACCAGCTTGAAGGTCGCGCCGCATTCCGGGCAGCACAGCGTGCCCGGCGCGGAGGAGATGGATGGGGGCGGGGCCGGGCTGGTGTATTCCGTCGCCGGCTTGCCGGCGATGCGGGGCACTCCGCCCCAGCCGACCTTGGGGATGGAACCGACGTTTCCGGCCTTAAGGGTGATCTCCGCGCCGGCAACCACCAGGTCCTGGAGGGCAGCCCGTACGCCGCCGGCCTGGTCCTCATTGAGGTCCTCGACGAGAACGATCGGCGAGGCTCCGGCAATCTGCCCCGCGAGCTTCTGGTCGATCCCGAAGAGCTGGGACATGGGCGGCGCGACCTGGCCGGGAGTGCCGCCGGACAGGATGATCGAGTAGGAGTCAGCCATTGGGATTGTTCCCCCTTTCGGCGGAGGTCTGCTGGGATGCTGCGATGGTCTTGGAAAGTATCACCACGTTGCCTTTCTCGCTGTAGATGACCTTGTCCATGACCTTGCGGACTATGTACATGCCGTAGCCGCCGACGCGCTTGCCTTCCCGCGCGCGGCGGATGATGTTGGCGACGGTGTTTTCGCTGGGGTCGGGAACCTCGGCGGGGTGAAAGCCCTCGCCTTCGTCCTCGACCTTGAAGACGATTTCCTCGGGAAACTTGCAGTAGGACACCTTCACGCGCCTGGTGCGGTCACGCTTGTTACCCCACTCCATGGCATTCGAGGCTATCTCGCTGATGGCGATCTTGAGATCGTCCTTGTCTCCGGGGGACAGATACACGTCGTACATGGCGTCGACGAAACTCTCGAGCCGATCGAGATACTCCTGCCGGCTGGGAGCGGTGATCTCGACCCAGTCGCGCAGGCCGCCCCTGACGGTCAGGCCGTCTTCAGCACTGGTACCGAGAAGCCGGTCGTGCACCGCGCTGGCCAGGGCACGCATCAGTTCCGCCACCGAGAAGGGCTTGATCAGGTAGCGCACAGCGCCGAGGCTCATGCACTGCAGCAGGGTCTCCTCGCTGGGGTAAGCCGTTGCCATGATGACCGACACCGAAGGCCACTCCTGTCTGATGCGACAAAGCACCTCGAAACCGTTCATGCCCGGGAGACGCACGTCGAGCACGACAACATCGTAGCCGCCACGCGACAATTCCTCCAGTGCCGTCGGCCCGTTGGCGGCCAGCCCCACGCCGTAGCCTTCGTCACAGAGCACCTCGCGGAGGAATTCGCGCATTGCCGACTCGTCGTCGACCACCAGAACTGTATGCGTTTTGTTCTGATTCATGGCGCGACGCCGGCGCGCAGCCATCCCTCCACCCCAAGCAACACTGTGAGAGTAGTTTAGATCTTCGGCATGTCAAGCGCAAAAGGTGGCCCCAGCGGGCGTCGGCCGGCGCTGCCGATTGCGTGGCAGTGCTCACAGGCACGCGCTTGACTGGCGCTTCCGGCACTGTTAGATTCCCTGCGGGGGGCAGTGGAGCGGGTTTTGCCGACCATTCTGCATACAGCCGACGTGCACCTCGGGCGGGCCTGGAAAGGCTACGCTCCGGTAGCCGACAGGCTGCGCGAGCTTCAATGGGAAAGCCTGGAGACCATCTGCCGGTTGGCAGCCGAGCGCGGCGCGGTGGCGCTGGTGATCGCCGGCGATCTCTTCGAGCGGCCCGACCCACCGCGCGCGCTGGTGGACAGGGTGAGCGGACTTTTCAAAAGACTCTCCAAGCAGGGCGTGGGAGTGGTGATCGCCCCCGGTACGCACGACGCGGCCGGAGCCCCGCAATCAGTCTACCGGACCGGGGACCTCGGTGGCGCCAGGGTGTTCCTGAGGCCGCGACTCGGGGAGAGTTTTCTGCTCGAACGCGGAGGAGAGGCGGTGAGCTTCTCGGGGTTGGCCTGGGACCCTCAGGGCACTCCCGCGGATTACCTGGACGAGTACCGGCCGGGACATGAGGGGGTTCCGGACGTTCTGGTGCTCCACGCCCAGGTGGGCGCCATGTCCGGCAAACGCCCCAAGGATCTGCCGGCCGAACCGGTGCGCCTGGCGGCGTCCGGGGCTAGCTACGTGGCACTGGGCCACCGCCACAGGCACCGCGAATTCCGGGAGGCGGGTAGCCTTTGGGGAGCCTACCCCGGTACCCCCTTCGGCCTGTCCTTCAACGCGCCGGAACTGGGCCCGCGAAGTGCCAGCCTGATATCGCTGGACGGCCCGCTGGAGCCGCGGATTTCGGTCCTGCCGGCAGGCGAAACCGAGTGGCAGGTTCACGGACTGGACCTGGGCGACATCTGCTCGCAGGAGGAACTGCTTGCCGCCGCTCGGGAACTCGTCTCCGATGCGCACCTGGTCAGGTTGAACCTGACCGGCGTTGCGGATTTCACGCCCGACATTTCGGATCTCCGCGGGGCGCTGGCAGGCGAGAGCCTGTATCTGGAACTCGAGGATTCTTCGCTCGAGCTCGCCCCGGGAGCTCTCGAGCCTCTTAGCGAAGAACACTCGGTGCGGGGAATATTCGCACGACGCATGCTCGAGCGCCTCGGCGACGCCGGGTCCGCCGACGAACGCGTTGAGATCGCCGCGGCCATCCGCGAGGGCCTTGGAGCCCTCGCGGCGGAGGACTGAGTTTCGTGCGCCTCTCGCGGCTCAAGGTCGAAGGGTTCAAGTCTCTTTCGGACCTCGACTGGCGTCCGGCACCGGGACTCAGCCTGGTGCTGGGGCCCAATGAGGCCGGCAAGAGCACGCTTGCGGAGTTCGTGGAGGCGATGCTTTTCGGAGTGCCGGGAGGAGCGGCCGGCGAGGAGTTCCGCCCCTGGCAGGGCACCGGTTTCGGCGGGCGCCTGGAACTCGATTGCGGGCGCACGCTGGTGGTGATCGAACGTGACTTCGGCAGTGGTGACTTCAGTTACGAGGAGATCGACACGGGTGACGGTCGCTGCCTCCAACCGCTGTCCGGTCAACTGCGGCGCGGGTCAAGCGGCGCGCTCCAGGCGCGATACCGCGAACTGCTGTCGCGGCACCTGGGGTTCTTCGACGAGAAGCTCTTCCGCCGCTCCACCTACGTGCCGCAGGGCGAGCTGGTGCTGGGCACGCGGGACATGAATGAAGCGGCAGCCGCGCTGCGGACGATGGCCTCCGGCGGAGGATCGGGTTACGACCGGGCGCTCGAAGTCTTGAACGAGAGATACTACGCGCTTACCAGCGAGCGGGACGGACGGCGCAAGCCGGGGCTCCTCGACGAACTGCGCGAGGAGAAGGCCCGCCTGGGCTCGCAGCTTCGCGAGGCAGTAGACCATGCAAGGCGCGTATCCGAATTGCGAACGGCACTGGCGGAATCCGAGGCGGAGCTGAAGCGCCTGCAGCAGCAAGGCCGGGAAGCCGAGGCCCTGGCAGAGCGGCTCCGCGAAAGGGCCGAGTTGTTGCGCCGCCGCGCCGCGCTGGCCGGTGCCGACAGGTCGGATCGCGAGCGCCTCGCCGCCGCAGAAGAGGCCTGCAGGCAGCACTCCGATCTCCAGCGCAGGCTGAAGGCCTACGACGATCTCTCCGCAGCGACCGAGCAGCTGCCGCAACTGATCTCCTCTGCCCGCGAGGCGCACGACCGTGTGAGTCGACTGGAATCCCACGGCGAAGCCCTGAGCGAAGGCGCGCCACATGCCTATCCGTATGTGAAGATGTTCTGCACGGCGGGGGCCGTGGGATTGCTGGGCCTCGCCGGTCTGGCCGCGGGCCTGATCGCCGGCCTTCAGATCCTGACCGTTGCGGGCACCGCGGCAGCCTTCGCCGGCATTGTCGCCGCCGGGGTAATCGTGCACTTCAGGAAGCGCGGAGACGCAGCGGACGTGGCTAACCGGGACGCCGCCAGGCGAGCCTCGCGTGATCTCGCCGGTGCCCGGGAGACTTTCAAGTCGGTGACCGCCACGCTCATGACCCAGACCGGCGGCCGGGTCGACTTCCTGCCTGCGGCCATGGATAGCCTGCTCAAGCGGTACTGGGAGCGTCGCGAACTCCAGTCCCGAACCGATGCTCTCGAAACATCCATTATGGAGGAGCAGGAACTCGAGGAACTGCGATCACGCATCTCGGATACGGTTCGGGAACTGGCCACCATCGACGAGCGCCTGGAGCGCTCCGATGCCCTGTTGGGCGTGGATCGCCGCGACGACAACGCGGATGCACAGGCGCGCAGGTCGGCTGAGCGCAGCGCGGAACTGCGCAGTCTGACCGAGAACTGCAGCCGGAGGGTCCAGGGCCTGGAGGTCGACCTGGCATCGCTGAGTTCGGCCCGAACCGCCTCGAGCGAAGCGGAGGAACGCCTCGAAGAGGTGGCTCGGGACATTGCCGTCCACGAGAACCGTTGCCGCGCGCTGCGCCTGGCGCGCAGCGAGCTGACTGCCAGCATTCAGGAATTCCAGGAGAGCCACCTGGACAGGCTCGCAGACCTGGCGGGCGGGATCTTCGGTAAGCTTACGGGGGGGCGTTACAAGCGGGTGACACTGGATCCCGGGACACTCGTTCCCGGAGTGGACTGCCAGGAAAGGCAGGGGGTGAACAGCGGGCAGTTGAGCTGCGGTACGCGCTCCGCTCTGTACCTTGCCCTCAGGCTGGCAATCGGTAAGCTTATTTCCGGCGGTCGCCAACTTCCCCTGATCCTGGACGATCCGCTGGTCGACCTGGACGAAGAGCGGCGCGCCGCCAGCCTGGAACTGCTGGAGGGGCTGGGCGAAGAGACCCAGGTGTTGCTCCTGAGTTTCGACCGGCGGCTGGCCGAGTGCGGTGCGCCGGTGCTGGAACTGAAGAACTCCGGAAGGCGCTGAGCGTCGGGAAGGTTGCCTGTGAAGCGCATCTACATCGTTGTGGACATGGAGGGGATCAGCGGGGTGCGGCTGGCGGAACAGTGTGCCTGCGACACTCCCGCCTGGCGGGAGGCTCGCCCCTGGATAGCCAGCGACGTCAACGCCGCAGTCTCCGGGGCCTTCTCTGCCGGGGCGGAGGAAGTCGTGGTCTGTGATGCACACGCCCGAGGCAACAACCTGCCGCTGGACCTGATCGACCCCCGGGTGCTGCTGGAGGAAGCCTTCGAACACCAGTTGCTACCCGGGATCAGCGAAGAGTTCGCCGGGATCTTCGTGGTGGGGGCCCACGCGCGGGCCGGGACACCGGCAGCCTTTCAGGACCACACCTGGAACCAGGAATCCTGGTACCGGTTCACCCTTGCCGGCGACCAGTGCGGCGAAATCGGCATGTGGGCGGCGTACGCCGGTCACTTCAGCGTCCCCCTGCTGATGGTTACAGGGGACGCCGCCGCCTGTCGCGAGGCGGAGGACTTCGTCCCCGGTGTTCAGGCCGTTGCGGTCAAGGAGGCGATCTGCAGGGACCGCGCCCGAACCATACACCCGCGGGCCGCGGTGAATTTGATCGCCTCGGCGGCAGAGCAGTCCGTGAAGCGGGTTTCCGGGATCGAACCCGCCCGGGTTGACCTGCCCAACGAGGTCGAAGTGGAGTACACCAAGACCGAGTTCGCGGACGAGGCGGCCAGGAGAATCGGCGCGGAGCGCGTCGACTCCCGCACGGTCAAGCGCGAGCTGGGCAGCACGCTTGATCTGATCAAGGGGTTCTGACCCATGAACGTCTACATAATGACCGATATGGAAGGCATAAGCGGCATCAACCGGGAGGAACAGTGCAAGAGCGAATCCGACGAGTGGCGCAGGTCTCTGCCGCTGATGGAGGCGGAGTTCAATGCAGCGATCGCCGGCGCCGCCACGGGCGGAGCTCGCCGCATCGTCCTCAACGATGCTCATGGTGGGGGCGAGAACATCCGCCTGGCGGAGATGGACTCGCGCGCCGAATACGAGAGACCTCTGGGCGGCGGCAACATGATGCCCGCTCTGCTCGACGGCAAGTTCGAAATCGGGTTTCACATCGGCGCGCACGCCATGAGCGGCACGCAGGACGCGTTCCTGGACCACACCCAGGACTCGGTCAACTGGCACAACTACTGGGTAAACGGCGAGAAGTGGGGAGAGCTCGCGCAGTTCGCCGCCTACATGGGACACTTCGACGTGCCGCTGGTCTTGGTTACCGGCGACGAGGCGGCATGCGCGGAGGCGCGCGCGCTGCTCGGAAAGGACGTCGAGACCGTTGCGGTGAAGATCGGGCTGGGACGCAGGCACGCGCGCTGCCTGGCTCCTTCCGTGGCCCATGAGAAGGTCCAGGAGGCCGCCGCGCGGGCGCTGCGCCAGAAGGACAGGATCAAACCGTTCAAGGTCAAGCTGCCCGCCGAAGTGGTGGTGGAGTTCAACTCGACGTCCACGGCGGACAACGTTGCCGCTCTGCCGGGCATTGAGCGCGTGGACGCTCGCACCGTCAAGAAGATCGCGCAGAGCGCTCGCGAGCTGGTCGGCTGGTAGGCCGCGGGCGAAAGGGGAAGCTCCGCCAGATGCACATCGAGATAGATCACCGCGGATCAGTTACGATCATACGCCCCGAGGACCGGCTGGACATAGTCGGTTACCTGGAGCTGGAGGAGTGTCTGCTCGATCGCCTCAAGGAGGACCGCAATCGCCTGGTCCTCGACCTCGAGGAGGCGACCTTTATCAACAGTTCGGCCCTCGCGGTGATGAGCCGCTTCTGGGCCGACTGCGCGCGTGCCGGCGGAACGCTGGTCATCGCCCGTCCCAGCGGTGAGGCCCGGAAATTCCTGCGCCTCGGCAACCTCGACAATCTGATGGATATCTTCGAGGACCTCGAAGACGCCGTGGACGCCGCAGCCACGCGCGGGGAAGCTCCGGATACCGGCCCGGACCGGGAAGCCGAACGGGGAAGCTGACCTGGCGATGAGCGCGCCCGGGATCAGCACGGTCGTGCCGGCCTCCGAGGGCCGCTTGCGGGTTCTGCTCGTGGGTTCCTACTCCCGGGACCTTCTGGAGTACATGGCGGCCCAGCAGGAATTCGCGGTCGACACGATCCTGGACGGACTGGAGGCCATTGCCGCGGCGGCCCAGTTGCGCTTCGACATCGTGGTCACCGGCCTGCGCATCGACCCCGCCGACGGCATGGAAGTGCTGCGGGCCTTCCGTGCAGTGGATCCCGACGCGCCGGTCATCATGAGCACCCACGATACCCGTCCCCGCACCGTGGTCGAGGTCATGCAGGCCGGGGCGTTCGACTACGTTCTCGAGCCATACGGGGGCCTGGAGACTTTCTGCGAAGTCCTCAGGCGTGCCGCCGCCCGGCGCAGGACACTGCTCGCGGCGCGACAGCTGTCCCGGCAGCTGCACGACCAGCGTGATCTGCCCCTGATCGTGGGACGCAGCAAGGCTACTCAGAAGCTGCGCCAGGCCGCCAGGCGGGCGGCAGCCGCGGAAAGCCCGGTGCTGATCACAGGCGAAAGCGGCACCGGCAAGGGCCTCCTGGCCCGGGCGATTCACGAAGCCGGGCCGCGCAGCCGAGGCCCGTTCGTTACCGTAAACTGCGGGGCCATCCCCGAACAGCTGATCGAAAGCGAGCTCTTCGGACACGTGCGAGGGGCATTCACCGGCGCGGTCGCCGATCGCAGGGGCAGGGTGCAGCAGGCAGGCGGAGGCACCATCTTCCTCGACGAGATCGCCGAGCTATCGCCAAACGCCCAAGTCAAGCTCCTGCGCTTTATCGAAGAGCAGACATTCGAACGGGTTGGAGAGTCCAGCGCGCGGAAGGCGGACGTGCGCATCATCTGCGCGACCAACCGGAACCTGCCGGGCAGGATCGCGGGGGGGCTCTTCCGCGAGGATCTCTTCTACCGCATCAACGTGTTGTCCCTGCACGTCTCCCCCCTGCGCCAGCGGCCAGACGACATTCCGTTCCTGGCCCAACACTTCCTCGAGCAGATGGCTGCCGACAGCGGCAAGGACGTAAGGGCCATCAGCGCGGAGGCTATGGACATCCTCGCGGCTCAGGACTGGCCGGGCAACGCCCGCGAACTGCGCAACTCGCTGGAGCGTGCATTCGTCTTTTCCAGCGGCGATACGATTCTCAGAAAGGACATCCCCGAGGGCCTGAGCGCAGGTCCGGGGCAGGACGCCCGCGGCTGCCGGGACGTGTCCGAACTCGGACTCAGGAAGCACCTCCGGCGGGAGGAGCGCCGCCTCATAGTGCAGGCCCTTGAATCCAACGATTGGGTCCGTTCTCGGGCGGCCAGGGACCTTCGAATTCCGAGAAGCACACTCATCCGCAGAATGAACGTACTTGGCATAACCACGTACCGTCCATAGTCGGACGCTTTGTATCACAATACAAACAAAAGATTTGCGATCCACATGTATTGCTCCCTGTCTACATACGGACAGCGGCAGTTTGCCTTTGTCGCTGCGTGGATGCAAGTCGCGTATTTGCAGCATGATGTATCCTGCCTCCGGCTGGCACGTGCCGTGCTTGTGGACAGAGCACGCAATTAGCCTTCGGGAGGATTGAGATGTCAGCATCCGGCAAGGAGCAGGTAGAGCTCGCGCTCCACGGTGGGGAGAAGGCCAAGACCACGGCCTACGGAACGGGCTCCAAATACGATGAGCAGGAGGAGAGGGCGGTGGTCGAGGCCCTCAGACAGGGCACGCTGTTCTATACCCTTGGCCAGAAGACCAGGCAGCTGTGCGACGGCTTTCGCAAGCGCTACGGGTTCGAGCATGTCGCGGCCACCAGCTCGGGAACGGCGGCGATTCACGTGGCCATGGGCTGTGCGGGAGTAGGTCCCGGCGACGAGGTGATTCTCACGCCGATAAGCGACATGGGATCGGTGATCGGCGTGCTGTACCAGAATGCCGTTCCGGTGTTCGCGGACATGGAGCCCTACAGCTACTCGCCGTCGGCAGACTCAATAGCCGACCGGATCACCGAGAGGACCAGGGCCATCCTGGTCATCCATCTCGCGGGCAACGCTGCGGACATGGACGCGATCAACGAGATCGCCGGCGAGCGTGGGATCAAGGTCATCGAGGACTGTGCCCAGGCCTGGGGATGCCGCTACAAGGGCAGACTGGTCGGTACGCTGGGGGACATGGGCTGCTTCAGCCTGAACGAGTTCAAACACATCTCCGCGGGAGACGGTGGCCTGGTGGGTACCAGCGACCCGGAGATGGGCAGGGACGCCTCACTGTGGGCCGACAAGTGCTACGATCGTTCCGCGCGTCATCGCGACCCCTGGTTCCTGGCGCCGAACTACCGGATGAACGAGCTCACCGCCGCGGTATCCCTTGCGCAGATGGAAAAGATGGAGGCGATCACCTCCCGCCGGAACGCGCTGGGACGGAGGCTCACGGAGGGGATCTCCGGACTCCGCGGTGTACACCCGCTGGAGGAACGCGGAGAATGCAGCTTCTGGTTTTACATGTTCCGCGTGGACCCGGAAGTCCTGGGCTCGCGCGACGAGTTTGTCGAAGCGCTCAAGGCCGAGGGAGTGGCCTGCGAGTCAGGCTACACCGCGAACGTCATGTACAAGTACACGCTCTTCCGGGAGCGCCGCGCTTACCCCCACTCAGAGTATCCCTTCCGCAACCCGGCCAGCGGACGTCTGGTGGAGTATCCGGACGGGCTTTGCCCTGAAGCGGAGAGAATTGTCGACAGCTGCGTCAAGATGCCGTTGAACCAGTGGTTCACAGAGAACGACGTCGACGAGGCCGCAGCGGGGATCAGCAAGGTCGCGCGGTATCTGGCCGCCCGGCAGGAGAGCGAAGCATGACGGTTGACGCCAAGGCGAAACTGGCCGTCCTGGGCGGAGCTCCCGCCCTGGGCTCCGATCCCGGCGACATGTTCGACTGGCCCATCGTCACGGAGGAGGACGAGGCCGCGGTACTCGAGGTGCTGCGTCGCGGGGAGATGAGCGGCACCGGGATCACCAAGGAGTTCGAGAAGGAGTTCTCGGCATGGATCGGGCTTGAACACGCCCTTGGCTACTGCAACGGCACGGCCAGCCTGCACGCGGCGATGTGGGCCTGCGGGGTGGGGGCCGGCGACGAGGTCATCTGCCCGAGCATGACCTACTGGGCCAGCTGCGCTTCGGCGCTCTCGCTGGGCGCAACCGTCAACTTCGCGGATATCCGGCGTGACACGCTGTGCGTGGACCCTGCCGACATCGAACACCGCATCGGCCCGCGAACCAGGGCCGTGGTCGTGGTGCACTACTCCGGCTATCCCTGCGACATGGACCCGATCGTGGAAATCGCGCGCCGTCACGGAGTGCGGGTCATCGAGGACGTTTCCCACGCCCAGGGCTCGCTTTACGGGGGGCGCATGGCCGGGACGATGGGGGACATCGCCTGCATGAGCCTGATGTCCGGCAAGAGCCTCGCAGCCGGCGAGGCAGGCATCATGGCCACCGGCGACCGCGCACTCTACGAGCGCTGCATCGCCTACGGTCACTACAGTCGCACCGGTGTCGCCAGCAACTTCAATCCGGTTGATGCTCAGGTGACCGAAACCGGGCTCAGGAAGTACGCGGGGATCGCCATGGGCGGCGCCAAGCACCGCATGAACCAGACCTGTGCCGCGATGGGCCGGGTACAGCTGCGGCACTACCCCGAACGCATCGCGGAGATCCAGCGGGCCATGAACCGATTCTGGGACCTGCTCGAAGGCGCCCCCGGCATCCGCGCGCATCGCCCTCCGCACGGTTCGGGCTCTACGATGGGCGGGTGGTACAACCCCCGCGGCCTGTACGTCGCCGAAGAGCTCGGCGGGCTGTCCTGCGAGAGATTCTGCGAGGCGGTCCGGGCCGAGGGGGTGCACTGCTGCCGGCCGGGGGCGAACAACCCGTTGCACCTGCACGAGCTGTTCCACGCGGCGGACCTCTTCGGCACGGGCAGGCCGACGGCTGTTTCCTTCGGGGCGCGTGACGTTCGCCAGTGCCCCGGGACTCTGCCGGTTTCAGAAAGCATCTCGGAGATAGCTTTCGGAGTGCCCTGGTTCAAGCACGACCGCCCGGGGCTCATCGAGGAGTACGCCGGGGCCTACCGCAAGGTGGCCGAGAACGCGGAGCAGTTGAGATAGGCCGTGGGAAACCGCGCGCAAGGCCGGATTCCGACGCGCCGTGAGGAGCACCGATTGGACATCCTGGACAGCAATCTGATATACGGACACCAGGCGGTACCCGCGGGCAAATCCTATGTGAGGCCCGCTGAACTCCTGGCGGAAATGGACCGCCTCGGAATCGCTGAGTGCTGGTGCTCCGACCGTCGCGCAATCGAGAACTACCCGCCGATCGGCAACGCCCGGCTGTGCGAGGAGATATCCGACCACGACCGGTTGCACCCTGTATGGGTGGTGCTGCCGCCGGCAACCGGCGAGATGGGCAAGCCCGAGGACCTGTTGTCGGCAATGAAGGACAACGGTGTGGGGCTGGTGCGCAGTCATCCGGACGCTCATGGCTATGTGCCGGCGGACTGGTGCTGCGGAGAGCTCTGGACCGCGCTGGAGAAGCACCGGGTGCCCGTCCTGCTCGAGTCTCAGCACTGGGGAGAGTTGGACGAGATGATGCGGGTTCATCCCGACCTTCCGGTCATCCTCGTGGGCGTGGGGTACCGCGCCAATCGCCTGCTGTATCCTCTCCTCGACCGGCACCCGATGCTGCGGGTGGAAACGTCTACCTACCTGACCAACGAGGGGCTGCGGGAGATTACCGCCCGATTCGGCTCCGAGCGGCTGATCTACGGGTCGGGGTCTCCCGACATCTGCCCGGAAGAGGCCCTGGGTACGCTGGAGTACTCGGGGCTCGACGATGAGGACAAGCAGGCGATTGCCTGTGGGAATCTGCGGACGTTGCTTGCGGGGTCCGAGCTGTGAGCGCCCCGATCGATTCGCACGGGCACCTGGGACCCTACGCGCCGTTCCAGGTTCCGAGGTACGGCGCCGGCGACCTGGTCCGGCGCATGGACGCAATGGGCGTCGAGCGCCTGGTGCTCTCGAGCCACGCAGTCTTTTCTTCCGACGTCGATTGGGGCAACGACCTGGCCGCGCGGGCGTGCGCCGAACACCCGGGGAGAATCTTCGCATTCGCCGGTGTCAATCCCAACTACCCGGATACGGCAGAGGAGACGCTGCGGCGCGCCTTTGCGTGCGAGGGCTTCCTGGGCATCAAACTTCACGCGGAATGCCACAAGCATGCCCTGGAGGGACCCGGCTACCAGAAGGCCTGGGAATGGGCCGACGAAAACGGCTGCCCGGTTCTGATCCACTTCTGGAGGAACAGTCGCCAGTGCGGTCCCGAGAACGTCCGCAGGACGGCCTCCCGCTATCCCGGCGTGCGGATAGTCCTGGCCCACCTCGGTGGCACGGGCAGCGACTACAGGAGCGTGGTGCCGCTGGCGAGGGAGCATGACAACCTCTGGTTCGACACCTGCGGGTCGCGTCACTGCCGCGGTACCATCGAGGCCCTCGTTGCCGGGGGCCTGGGCAAGCGGCTGCTCTACGGCAGCGACATGCCCTTCATAGACCCGGGCAGCCAGCTGGGCAAGGTGCAGCACGCGAGTGTTCCGGACGATGTCCGCCGGGATATCCTCCGGAACAATGCGATGCGGCTGTTCGGTTGGGAGGAGTGAACGTGCGGGTTCTGGACAGCGACTGCGTCTTCGGACGGTGGCCCCGGGCGAATCTCGACGTCTCCGCCAGGAGGCTGGTGGAATGCCTCGATCGCCTGGAAATCGAAAAGGGGCTGGCCGTGTCGCTCCGCGGGGTCTTCTACAGCCACGAAGAGGGCAACCGCGAGACCCTCGAGATCTGCGGGCGACACGACAGCCTCCTGCCGGCGGCGACCGTTAATCCCGCGAGGTACGCGGGCAGTAGCGATGCGCCGGGCAGGCTGCGCGAAGCGGGCTTCGGGCTTCTTCGGCTGTTCCCGGATTATCAGGGGTGGTCGGCCGGCAACGTGCTGGTCGAGCGGGTGCTCGCCGAGTGTGCCGAGGCCGGCATGCCGGTTGCATTCAACGTCGCCAAGGCCGCCGGCGCGAGCAGCGATCTGGCCCGTTGTGCCCCGCGAGGCTGCCGGGTGATACTCTCCGGGGTCTACTATCAGACGCTGGCCGAGGCCACCGAGGCCCTGCGCCGCAGGCCGGAGTTCCTGATGGGCGTTGGACGCACCTGCATGCCGCGGTCCATAGAGATGCTCTGCGAGCGCGTGGGTGCCGACCGGCTTGTCCTGGGCACCTCGCAGCCTCTGGACCTCGGCCGCGGACCGATCGAGATGATACGCAGTGCCGGGGTCTCAGAAGAGAGCAAGGCCGCGATCCTCGGCGGCAACCTCGCAGGTCTGTTGGGAGGGATCTGAAGATGAGTGTCCCGAGCGCCTGCGAACGACTCCTGCCGGGAGTCGAGGTGATCGACGCCCACGGTCACATAGGGCTATGGGGCGCCCCCGGAGGCGACGGCAGTATTGATGAATTGCGACGCCTGATGGACGCGAGCGGGTTCAGCCGGATCGTGATCTCATCGGCCAATTCGATCATCTACGACGTTCCCGGCGGCAACCGCGAGGTTGCCGCCGCGATTGCCGCCGACAAGCGGGTCTATGGAGCTGTGACCTTCAACGCGCACTACCCTCAGGAAGCGCGCGAGGAGATCCTGCGTTACTCCGAAGACCCCCGCTTCGTCGCCGCCAAGATCCACCCCGGTCACATGAGGATCGCCGTCGATCATCCCGACAACATGAAGCTCTACGAACTTCTGGCCGAGCAGGGGCTGCCTCTGACCGCCCACACCTGGACGGGAGACGGCCCCCGAGTGGAGAGGGTCGCCCGCGCGTTTCCGGAGGTTACCTTCGTCTGGTATCACGCGCTGGCCGATGACTACAGACTCGCGGCCGAACTGGCCGCCGAACTACCCAACGTCTATCTCGAGTACGCCGTCAGCCGCCAGATCCCCGGCAAGGTCGAAACCCTGGTGCAGATCGCCGGATCGGAAAGGGTGCTCTTCGGCACCGACCAGACGCTGATCAACCCGGTCTACGCCCTGGGGCCCACGCTCGAGGCTGACATTGCCGAAGAAGACCGCGCCAGGGTCCTGGGACTCAACGCCCGCAGGGTCTTCGACTTCGAGAAGTCCTGATCGGCCGGAGCGGTTGAATCGGCAACGAGGGTATGAATAATCGCCGGCGATGTCCAAGAGCAACTCGCGCGGAATGGCGGCGTCCGCCTCACTGGTCGTGCTTGCAGCTGCGCTCCTGGCGACGGGATGGTGGCAGTCGAGCGGCGTGCCGGGTTCGCCTCGCGTCAAGGTTCTGAGCGGAGAGGTGCTGGTCGGCGGTGAACCCCTTGAGCTGGAGAGTGTCCTCGCCGCCGGGACTGTGCTCAGCCTCTGCGGGGACGGGGCGGCGGTAACGCTCAAGTGCCCGCGCGGCGAGAGCATCACCATCACCGGTAGGGCCCGCTTCCGCTACCTTGGCGCCACGCGACGGGGACATCGTTACGAACTGGACCACGGCAGGCTGTTCGTGCGTGGGATCGCGCCGGGCTCAGCGGTGTCGGTGCGGAATTCCCTGGGGAATGCCCGCCTGGCGACGGGCGTTCACGAAGTAGTGGCCACGGCGATGCCCACCGGCAGCGCCATAGACACCCCCCGGGTGTTCCGCGTCACCGTGGCGGAGGGCAGTGCGCGGCTGGCTGCGGCCGGGGGTTCCGCCGTGCCCATGTACGTGCCCTCAGGGATCAAGGCCCTGGTGACCGAAGGATCGCGGCAAGTCCGAATTGAGGGCTACCTGCTGCCCGGGGAGTGGGAAAAGCTCCTGGGGCGCAGGGTCCTCATGGGAGACGCCGGCCTGCCGGCAGCGGGAATCCCCTCCGGGGCATGGATCCCGCGTAGGCCGGGGAGTCGCGGGCCCACTCCTGGCTCGCGCGCAGGGATCACCATGAGGTTTTCCGCGGGCCTCGGACGCGGCGTTCTCCGCGGGAAGGAAGGTGAGACCTGGCTCTATGATTGTGCCGGAGACCGCTGGTCCCGAGCTGAGAAGCCCATTTCGATCGCCGTCACAGGGGCGCCACCCCGGCCCCAGCCGCCCACAGGGTCGGGGCAGGGGGGGGCAGTCGCGTATTCTCCACGTGCCGGTCTCTTCGTCTACTACGGGGAAGTTGACGGAGTTCCCGGCACCTGGATATGCAGGCGTGAGGGGCGTCTCTGGACCAGGCTGGCGCCGGCTGCAAATCCGCCGCCGCGCGTTGGTCACGCGCTTTACTACGACGCGGTTGCGGACGTCTTCGTGCTGTACGGGGGACAAAAGCGGAATCGCACGCGCGGCGACGTCTGGATCCTCAGGCTGTGAGGAGAGGTGCCGCTACTCTTCTCCGGAGGGTTCCTCGACCTTGAATCTGATCGGGGGGCCTTCGGACCTGCCGATGTCGAGGCCCTCGACCCATCCCTCGCCGCGCTCGCGTGCCGCGCTGGTGTCGTAGACGACCTTGATGACGTATTGCCCCGGCGGGAGTTCGCCGTAGAGTTCGTCGAGGCCCAGGCTCCAGCGCAGTTGCTTCCTGGAACGCAGCATCATCTGGGTGCCGACCGGCCCCTCCAGGCTGGCCGGGAGGCGCGGGACCTCGCGAGAGGTCCCGGCATCGACCAGCAGAACCGAAAACGCGCCGCGCACCCCGGGGCTCTTCAGCACCTGGATCTCCCCCTTGCTGCGGTTGTTGAGGCCCACGGTCAGCATCCAGCCTCCGGAACGCCCGGTGGTCAGGGCCGAAAGAACCTCGAGCTGGTCGGACTTGAAACGTGCGTATGGCGTCCACCCGAACCAGTACCACACGCCCAGGGCGCAAAGGACTGTCAGCACGACCACTGCGGTAACGGCGCTGTATCTGCTTCTCATGATTCAGGTCCTAGATTCCTAGCAGGCTGGCCGCGGTTCCGCCCAGGATCGCGGCGCGGGTTCCCTCGGGCAGATTGAGGGAGTCCATCAGAAACCGGTAGTCCTGGAGCACGTCGCCCATCAGCTCCGGGCTGACATCCGTACCGAAAAGGATCTTGTCCCATGGGCCTCTTCCCAGGCGATCTCCGTACTGCTGGTTTCCGTGCCACCAGAACAGGCGCCCGAAGAACTCCGGTGGTTTGGCCTTCAGGGAGCTCCCGGTCAGGTCGAAGTAGAGGTTCGCGTGCCAGCGACACAGCATCGCGGCCTCTTCGTACCAGGGGTTACCGAGGTGCGCCCCCCAGATCACCAGCTGGGGGAACCGGCGGCAGATCGAATCCAGGAAGATCGGTCGCATGCGTGCCGAATCCACGTCCTGCTTCTGATCTTCGGGGCAAACGCCTACTATGCCGAGGTGGAACAGAAGTATGCTGCCCAGTCCTTCGGACGCCTCGTAGAGCGGGAAGAAGGACCGGTCGTTGTATTCGGCCTTGGGGCGTATGATCTTGAAGCCCCTGAATCCCTGGCGCACGAACTCCTCGACGTCCGCGATAGTGTGGGTGCCGAGTTCGAGGAAGGCAAAGGGCACCAGCCTGGCGGGGTGCTTGCGGGCGGCGTTGAGAACGTCATCGTAGTCGGGCTTCGCCCCGATCCGGGCGTTGAAGATCACCGCCTTGTCGATGCCCAGGCGGTCGATTTCCTCGACCAGGTGATCGCCTTCAAGGTCCTGCGCTCCCAGATGCACGTGAGCGTCGATGATCAAGGAACTTCTCCTGGGCGTGCCGTTCGGGAAGAGCCGCCGTCCTCGAAGGCGCCTTCAGTCAATGCTGATCCCGTACCCCTTCATGAGCCTCACGAGCTCATCGGGAAGGTCTAACGTCTCGCTGCGGTAGCGCAGCGCGGTAAGGAATGCCGCTCGCGCTCCGCTGGCGTCGTCGGCGGACGCCTTCTTCAGCCCCTCGGCTATGTGGAAACAGAAAGTGTTGCGGTTGTCGGCCCTGGCCTCCTCAGCCTGCAGCCCGCCGGCCTGCTTGGCGGCATTGCGCGCCTCCAGATGGATCGCCTGGGCCTCGCTCCACTTCGCGGGATCGGTCCCCGCCTTGGACTCCGCTTCATCGGCCATGCGGTTCTTGAGCCGATACAGGTACTTCGCGCGCCGCTGCCGGTGGAACTGGATGTCGGCGCCGCGGTGGTATTGGAGGATGCGGTCCATCGCCTCGAGCGCCCCCTGCCAGTCCTGGGTCCTCTCGGCGTCGGCCGCCTTCTGCAGGGCGGCCTTCCGGAATATCTCCAGGGCCTCGCCTTTCCAGAGCGGATGCCAGACCTTGCTGGCCTGGTCGCGCGCCTTGGTGTACTGGCGGCCGCGGAAGTGCCGGCGGGCCCGGTCGATGGCCATCCACTGCTTGAAGGACAGGTAGCCGCCGGCCAGCAGCGCCACGACGACCAGCAGGAACAGCAGGCGCTTGGAGCGCTTTTTGGACAGAGCCTTCCTGGTGGACTGCAGACCGTCCCTGGCCATCCGGCTCTTGGGGACTATCGAACTCAGCTCGCGGTAGGCCTTGATGCTGGCGCCGAGATCACCCTTGCTGCGGGAAAGCTCGGCCTGGCGCCTCAGTTCGCTTATGCGGTCGCGCTTGGCGATGGCATCGGCCAGCATTCTGCCGGCGTCGGCATGCTTCTCGTCGATCTTCAGGACGCCCTCGCAGTGCTTGGCAACCTGATCGAAATTCTCGAGGTTGAGCGCCTCGCCGGCGGCAGCCATGCGGGCTTCGACGATCAGCCTGCGGGCCTGGGTGTTGTCAGGTTCGACGGCGAGAATCTTCTCCCAGACCTCGACCGCCTGCGGGTAGTCGCGGTTCTGGCGGTGGGTATAGCCCTCCTTGAGCAGGAACTGGATGCGTTGCCTGGCCTTCTCGAGGGCCTTGAGCCCCTGCTTGGCCTTCTCGCTGTTGGGGTCGAGCTTCATGGCTTCCTGGTATATCCGCGCGGCGGCATCGAGTTGGCCCTTGTTGGCGGCCTCGTCGGCCCTGGCGACCTGGCGCAGCGCCGGAACCACCGTGGAGGCGAGACGCTCCATCTGTCCGGCCAGCTGTTCGTCGCGCAGGTCCTGGTCGAGAGCCTCCCACTTGGTAAGGGCCTCTTCGTAATGCGACGCGGAAACCAGGGAGCGAACTTCGCCGTTGACCTGGCGTTTGGTGGCTACGCGTTCCTCAAGGTCCCGGAGTGCTTTGCGGGCTTCTTCGTCCTCGGGCGCCATTTCCAGCAGGCGCCGCAATTCGCGGGCGGCCTGGGCCAGCTTGCCCTCCGCGCTGAGCTTGGCCGCGGACTCGCGGCAGCGAATCTGGGTGTCGGCCGTATCCTGAGGGCTGCGCTTCTGGACTAGGATCCTGGTGTCGGACTTCAGGAAGGCCGGCACGTTGTCCTCCACGGGGGCGGCGGCGACCTCTCCGGAAGGACCGACGGACATGGTGCGATCGGGGTCGAAGGCCTGAGGTGCGCCTTTGGCCTCTTCCAGCGCGGTCGCGACCTCCGCCATGGACTGGAAGCGTTCCTCGCGCTCCTTGGCCATCATCTTGCAGATGATGTCGGAGAGCACCCGGGGCAGGGTGGGGACTATGTCCCTGGGCGGCGTCAGCGGGACGTGCTTGTGGCGGTACATCATGCTCATGGCCGTGTCGGCCTCGAAGGGCAGCCGGCCGGTGAGGCAGCGGTAGAAGGTTCCGCCCAGCGAGTAGATGTCTGTTCGGCTGTCCAGATCCCGCCCGTCGCACTGCTCAGGGGACATGTATGCCGGGGTACCCATGACCGCCTGGGTCTCGGTCATGGTGCTGTCCAGCTCCTTGGCAAGTCCGAAGTCCGACACCTTGACCACGTGCTGGGAGGTGAGCATGATGTTGTCGGGCTTCACGTCGCGGTGGATTATGCTCTGGTTGGCGGCGCACTCCAGGCCTTTGGCCGCCTGGACGACGAGTTCCGCGGCCTCGCCGGGTTCGAGCAGGCCTCGCTTCTCCAGCAGTTCCGCGACGCTGCCGCCGTCGACCAGTTCCATGATCATGTAGTGACGGTTCTCCTGGTGTCCAACGTCGTAGACCCCCAGGATGTTGGGGTGGTTGATCCGGGCGATGGCCCTGGCCTCGCGCTGGAAGCGCTCCACGAACGAAGGATTGTGGGCCAGGTGATCGGCCAGGATCTTCACGGCCACCACCCGGTCGAGCGAGATCTGCTTGGCGCGGTAGATCAGGCCCATGCCGCCCTGGCCGATCTCCTCCAGCAGTTCGCAGCCCCCCAGCTTCATTCCCTGCAGTTCGTTCAACTCAACCGTCCCCGGTTCCGTCCCGCCCGGCGTCGTCGATCTTGTCCACGCGTCTCTGGTGTCGGCCGCCCTCGAAGGGGGTTTCCAGCCATAGGCGCACCAGTTTGGCGGCCTCTTCGGGCGAGATCACCCGGCCGCCGAGGCACAGCACGTTGGCGTCGTTGTGTCGCCGGCTCATTTCGGTGGTAAACTCGTCGTGCACCACGGCGGCGCGGACTTTCCTGAAATGATTGGCAGTCATGCTCATGCCGATGCCGGTACCGCACATCAGCACGCCGCGGTCGGCGTCGCCGGCTCTGACCAGGGCGCAGACCTTCGCGGCGAAGTCGGGATAGTCGACGCTGGAGTCGTCCCCGGTGCCCAGGTCGGTCACCTGCAGATCCCGGGCGCGCAGTTCGCGCAGAACCGCCTCCTTGAGGACGAACCCGGCATGATCGCAACCCAGAGCCACCTTCATGTCTTCACCGCGATCCTCTCGATCAGTGCCCCGATACGATCACGACAGCTGCGGTAGGCCTCGATGTCCGAGCCTGCGGGATCAAGCAGGTCCTCTTCGGGATCCAGTCGCTCCACGCGCTCCCGGGCCTCCGGGACCATTTCCAGTATAGAGGCCTGGTGCCTCTCTGTCATCGTGTAAATCCTGTCGGCCGAGGAGATCATGGCCATCGACAGGGGCCTGCTGCGGTGCCCGGTGAGGTCCACGTCGATCTCGGCCATGACCTGTGCCGCCAGGGCGTTGACGTCGCCCTCGCTCATCACCGCGGTGCCCGCGGAGCTGACCCGGTAGGACCGGCCCCGCCTCCCCCGCGGAAAGCGCCCGGAACGCTCTGAGAGAATCCGCTTCAGGAGGGCCTCCGCCATCGGACTGCGGCAGGAGTTGCCCGAGCAGACGAAGAGCACGTGGAAGTCCCGGGCGGCCAGGATCTCGTCCTCGGGCACCGGTCCCGCGCGCAGGATCTCCACGTCATGATCACGCACCAGGACCACCGAGCTGGACTGGCCCTGGTGCGTCGGGCCGCCGTCAAGCACGATGTCGACCTCGCCGCCCAGCTGCTGGAGTACCCCTTCGGCCGTGGTGGGAGCCTCGGCTCCTGAGCGGTTCGCGCTGGGAGCGGCTACCGGGCACTCCGCCCAGGCAACCACCGCGCGGGCAACGGGATGGTCCGGCAATCGCAGGCCGACGGTCCGGCCGTTGTCCATGCGCACGACCACCGTGAGCGGCCCGGGCCAGAACATGCGCATCAGCTTGTGGGCGAGCTCCGGTACCTGGCCCACGTACCTGTCAACGTGGCCCTCGTCCGGGATCATCATCGCGTAGGGCTTGTCCGGCTGGCGCCGCTTGACTTGCGAGAGCCTGGACATCGCACCGGGGTCGTCGGCGTTGGTGGCCAGACCGTAAACCGTCTCTGTTGGGAAGGCCACCAGGCGACCGTCGCGGATCGCGCGCGCGGCGGCACGAATCTTGGAGTCGTCCGAAGATGAACCGTCCAGTCGCAGGATCTCGGTATTCATGGCAGTGAAGCCGCTACTCCTCGCGGGCCAGGGCTCTGAAGGCGATGTCCTTGCGGAAGTGGACACCGTCCTCGAACTTGATCTGCGCGGCGGCCCGGTAAGCGCGGTCCACCGCCTGGCGCACCGTATCTCCCAGTGCGGTCACTCCCAACACCCGGCCGCCGGAGGTCACCACCCGGCCTCCCCTGAAGGCGGAGCCGGCGTGGAAGACGAAGCAATCGGGGACTTCGGCGGCGGCCTCCAGGCCGGTGATCTCCTTGCCCTTTTCGTACTTGCCGGGATAGCCGGGCGAAGCCAGAACCACGCACACCGCCGAGCGGTCGTCGACGTCGATCTCGCAATCGGAAAGCCGGCCGTCGATGGTGGCGGTAAGCAGCTCGAGCAGGTCGTTCCTGATGCGCATCATCAGGGGCTGGCATTCCGGGTCGCCGAAGCGGCAGTTGAATTCCAGGAGCTTGGGGCCCGTGGAGGTTATCATCAGGCCGGCGTAGAGCACACCCTTGTAGGGGCGGCCCATCTTGGCCATCTCGTGTACCGCGGGGACGATTATCTCCTTGACCGCCTGGTCGAGGACTTCCCGGGTAGCTACCGGGGCGGGAGAATAGGCGCCCATCCCGCCGGTATTCGGACCGGTGTCGCCTTCCAGTGCGCGTTTGTGGTCCTGGCTGGTGGGCAGCAGCGCCACCGTCTCTCCGTCGACCAGCGCCAGCAGCGAGAGTTCCTCGCCGACCAGCTTCTCTTCGATGACCACCTCGGCACCCGCGTCGCCGAAGGCGCCGTCGGCCAGGCACATCCTGACGGCCTCGCGGGCCTCTGCTTCGCTCTCGGCCATGATCACGCCCTTGCCGGCGGCCAGGCCCGAAGCCTTGACCACCAGGGGCGCGCCCTTTTCCTCAATGTACCAGTTGGCCTGTTCGATGTCGCTGAAGACCTGGAAGTCGGCCGAGGGGATTCCTGCCCTGCGAGCCATCTGTTTGCAGAAGCTCTTGGAACCTTCGATCTCGGCAGCGCGCTTCGAGGGGCCGAACGCCGGTATGTGTTCCTGCTTCAGACGGTCGACCAGGCCGTCGGCCAGGGGGGCCTCGGGCCCGATAACCACCAGGCCGGGGCGCTCGGCGCGCGCGAAGCGCACGATGCCGTCGATATCCTCGGCGGATATGTCCACGCATTCGGCGTGGGCGGCGATACCGGGGTTGCCGGGAGCGCACCAGAGCTTGCCGCAACGCGGCGACTGGGCGATCTTCCACACCAGAGCGTGTTCGCGACCGCCGCCTCCGACCACCAGTACATCAATCTTCTCTTCTGTCATCTTCTCGCTTCTTGTCGTTCCTCGACGAGTTGGGCTAAACCAGCTCGACTTCTTCCTTTTCGCGTTTGATGATCTCTCCGATGCGCCAGGTGGGAATGCGCAGGCGGCGCAGGCGCCGGGCGATCGCGCCGCTGAAGTACTCCGGGCACACCAGGACCATGCCCACGCCCATGTTGAACGTGCGGAACATCTCAGCCTCGTCCACTTCGCCGATCCGTCTGATGACTTCGAAGACCGGGGGCACCGGCCAGGAATCCTTGTGCAGCCGGGCGGCCAGGCCATCGGGCAGCACGCGGTTCACGTTGCCGGGCAGCCCGCCGCCGGTTACGTGCGCCAGGGCCCTGACCACCTTCTTGACCCGGTACTCCGCGAAGATCTTGTGCAACGGGTCTACGTAGATTCGGGTGGGTTCAAGCATCTCCTCGCCGACCGAGCGGCCGAACTCGGCGACCCGGCTGTCAGCCTTCCAGCCGCTGGTTTCCAGGAGCACCTTGCGCGCCAGGCTGTAACCGTTGGAGTGCAGCCCGGTGGAGGCCAGGCCCAGCACGACGTCGCCGGCTTCGACCTTGGAACCGTCGATGATCTTGTGCTTTTCTACCAGGCCGACGGCGAAACCGGCCAGATCGTATTCGCCCTCGGGCATGCAGCCGGGGTGCTCGGCGGTCTCTCCGCCGAGCAGGGCGCAACGCGCCTTCTTGCAGCCGGCTACGATGCCCCTCACCACCTGTTCGCCCAGCTCGGGGTCGAGTTTCTCGGTCACGTAGTAGTCGAGAAAGAAGAGGGGCGTTGCTCCGGTAACCACCAGATCGTTGACGCTCATGGCCACCAGGTCGATGCCTATGGTATCGTGTTTGCCGACCGCCAACGCCACCTGGAGCTTGGTGCCGACCCCGTCGGTACAGGCCATCAGCACCGGGCTGCGCAGGCGCTTGCTGAGCAGGCCCAGCTGTCCGTCTATCTGGAAGGCGCCCGCGAAGCCGCCGAGGCCGGTAAGGACCGCCGGGCCGTAGGTTGACCGGCACAGCTTCTTGATGCGCTTGACCATCCGGTCGCCGGCGTCAATGTCGACGCCGGCATCACGGTAGGTCAGGCCTTTCTTTCGCCCCGCCGCCACGTGCATATCCCCCTGGTCCGGCAGGCCGTCGAAGAGCGGCCTGCAGAGCGGGAAAGGAGCAAGCAGATAAGGAGAGCCGCGGAATCTCGTGCATTGCTGAAGGCAAGGCCCCGGATTGCGACGACTGTCTCTCCTGCGATCTACTCACTCCTTTCTCAGAATCGGTGCCAATGGACCTTTCTCAACGGCCTGCCAGTTGTTCGGGTGGCTATCCTATTGTACGTATCGAGGTCGTCAAGCCTATAATGCAGGCGCCCGTTCCGCCTGCCTCCGCCTGCCTCCGCGCGGATTGCATGGGTCCGGAAGTTTGACTTGCAGCGGTTCGCAGGCGGCGTAAAATTGGTCACTCATGGTCCAGAAGAGGTGCAGGGATGCCCGCTGAAGTCAGTCTCGACAGCCTGGAAGAGGGCGCTATTCTGGCCGACGACGTGCTCGACTCGCGTCAGAATGTGTTGCTCAGATCAGGCACTACTGTTACCCGCGCGCACGTGTCGCTTATTCGCCGCAGGGGCATCGACAGCGTCACGGTGCGTACGCCTGAGGACGCCGTCGCGGAAGAAGCCGCCAGTGATCCGGCGCGCATTGCCGATGCCGTGCGACGGCAGGAAATCGTTTTCTCCAAGACGCACGACAACGAACTGATGTCGGCCATCTACCGGGCGGCCAGGGTGCACATCGAGGCCGGCAACCTGCCACCCGGGTAGATTTCAAGAGGACAGGGGATGGTAGCAGCCAAGCTCAAGGACATCGTCGGCTCGATCGACGCGCTGCCCACGCTGCCGTCCGTCGTCTCGCGAGTCAACGAGCTGGTCGACGACCCCAACGCCTCTGCGGGCGACATCAACGAAGTCATCTCCCACGACATGGCGCTGAGTTCCAAGATACTCAAGCTGGTCAACAGCGCTTTCTACGGCTTTCCCCGCAGGATTTCCTCCATCACCCACGCGGTGGTCATCCTGGGGTTCCAGACCGTGCGCAACATCGCGCTTTCGGCCTTCGTGCTGGACGCCTTCGACAGCGAGGAACTGCCCTTCGGATACCGCAACTTCTGGATTCATTCGGTGGGCGTCGGCGTCGCGGCCAACGCCATCGGTCAGCGGCAGGGGATCCCGGTCGGCGACGACGCCTTCATGTGCGGCCTGCTGCACGACATCGGCAAGCTGGTGGTCCACCAGTACCTGCCCGACGATTTCGCGAAGGTGCTTGACAGGGCCAACGCCGAGGGCACGACCCTGGTCCAGGCCGAGGTCGGAATTCTCCCGGCGGACCACGCCGAGGTCGGCGCGCTGCTCATGGAGCAGTGGCAGCTTCCCGAGAAGATGGTCTCGGTGCTGCGCTATCACCACAGGCCGGAGAGAGTTCCCGAGGAGGCCGGCAAGCTGACCGCGACGGTTCACGCCGCCGACATCCTGGTCCGCGCGCTGCTCATCGGATCCGGCGGGGATCAGAAGATTCCGGTGATTTCCGAGAAGGTCTGGACCGAATTGGGTCTTTCCGAAGAGGTGCTGCCCGAACTGATGAAGGACATCTCCGCCGACATGGGCAAGGTCGAGGCATTCATCGAACTGGTTCAGGGCTCGAGCACGGCGAAGTAGCCTCCGTCGCGCCGCCCGGCGCGCGGCAGGGTCAACTCCTCTTTCAACAGGCGCGCATCCCCCGCGGACGCCAGGAATTCCCTTACCACTCCGAAGTTCTCGCTACTGAGTATCGAGCAGGTGGAGTAGACCAGTCGCCCGCGCTTGCGAACCGCGCCGGCGGCCGCCTTGAGGATGCCGAGCTGCAGGTCGACCAGCCGCGCGGTCGCCGCGGAGCTCACTCGCCAGCGGGATTCGACCCGCCGGTTCATCGAACCGGTATTGGAGCAGGGCACGTCTGCAAGAACGGCGTCGAAGGTTCCGGCAAGCTCCGAGGGCAGGGGAGGGACCTCGAGGCGCCTGGTCTGCACACAGCTGAAGCCCAGGCGTGCGGCGGAATCCTCGACAAGCGCCAGGCGTTGAGCATCCGGATCGCACGCCACGATCTTCGCGCCGCCTCCGCTGAGCTCCGCCATGTGCATGCTCTTGCCGCCCGGCGCGGCACAGATATCCAGAATTCGTTCTCCGGCCTTCGGCGCCAGGGCCGCTGCGACCCGCTGCTGGGTCTCATCCTGAATGCTGAAGAGCCCCTTCCTTAATCCGGGGAGAGAACCGATCTCCTGCTCAGGCGATATGCAGTAGGCTCCGGGGAGATCCAGGGCGACCGCGCCGCTGCAGCCGGCGAAGACCTTGCCGGGTCCGCAGAGCTCGTCGGGCGAACCTGCCAGCAGGGCGGGATCACCTGAGCGCAGGCAGTTGACACGCGCGCCCAGGTGCGGGATCTCGTTGCCCCAGGCCAGGACCTGGTCGACCTCCCGGCGGTCAAGTTCGGAGAGCAGTTGGGCGACCAGCTCACGTGGATAGCTGTAGTGAGCGGCCAGCCATCCGGCGGTATCCACTTCGGGATCCGGCAGCAACTCTCGGCTGAGGCGGATCACCTCACCGGATCGGAAAGAGAGTTCCGAGCGGGGCTCGCGCGCCGATTCGGATATTGATTCCCGGCAGGAACGCAGCCGCAACGCAGCGCGCAGCACCGCGTTGGTGAAGCCGGCAACCTTGCCGCCGGCAAGGTTGCGCACAAGTTGAACGGCTTCGCCCACCGCGGCGTGTTCCGGGATGCGCTCGAGGTAGAACGTCTGGTAGATCGCCTGGCGCAGCGCCTCCAGCGCCGCAGCCTGGATGTCCTGAACCGGGCGCGAGGAGACGCTGCTAAGGATCATGTCGATCGAAGCGCGATGGCGGACGGATCCGAAGGCGATTTCCCCGGCCAGGCGCCGGTCGCGATGGCTGACTTTCTCGGCAGCGAGCACGTGCTCCAGCGCACCATCGAGGGGTTTGCCCCGCTTGGCCGTCAACAGCGCGGCGTTGAGTGCTGCGCTGCGCGCGGGAGACACCGAAGTGCCCCGCCGCCGCCGGGGCATTCCCTGCCGCGGTGCGCGACTCACCGCCGCCTGCTCCGGTGTCGCCCGCGGCTCGCCCGCGAGGCGCGGCTGCCGGGAAGGAGTTCACGACCGACGTACTTCAGGACGATCGTGGCGTAGGCCCCGGGCGGCATTTCGAACTCCAGGCGCAACTTGTGCCTGCCCTCGTAGATCTCGTCAGGTTGCGGGGCCGAGCACTTCAGGCCTGCCGGCCGTACCAGCGGGACGCGCTCGCCGGCGCGGAATCGCAACCGTTTCATCCCCCGCAGCCGGAACTGCTCGAGAGTCAACCCCTCGCTGCTGAGGGCCTCGGCCGCCGCATCGGCAACGTCGCCATCGGGATATTCGGCCTTCTTCGAGGGCAGGGGGATGCCGACACCCGCCAGGGATCCGAGGGACTCCCGTGTGGGGCCCGCGCAGAACAGCAGGCGGCCCGGCGCATAGCGGACATCGAAGGTCTTGTCCGCCGGCGACCTGCGGCGAAGAACGCCGGCCAGGATTTCGTTCCAGATGTAGCTCTGGTATGCGAAGAGGTAGAGTTGCGCCAGGCGCCTCTCGATCAGTTCGAAGGCACGTTTGAAACCCAGCGGGTGATCCCGCAGGTAGTTCACCACGCTGCGTTCGTTTCCTCGGGGCAGCACCGCGAAGGCCTCGTCCCACTTGCCCCAGAGCTCGGCAAGCCGCTTGCGACGGGCACGTTGACCGGAGGAGTCCAGCCTGCTGGGCGCCGCCAGGTGCAGGCGCAGGCCGGTCTCGAAATCACCGTCGATCAGCTTTCGGGCGATGAAGCCCTCGCCTCCCCGCAGGGATCCGAAGCGCTGCTCGTCGAAGTAGTTCGGAAGCCCGCCTTCTGCTGCCAGCCGCGCTCGCGCCAGGAGGGTCTCGAGCATCTCGGCGGGCAGTTCGCGGAGGACGATCCGAAAACGGTTGCCCCGGAGATGCGCACCGGTGATCGCGGTTTCCGTGCGGCCCCTGGGCGTGAGCTTGAGCCCCTTCATGCGTAGTGGCTTCACCGGCTTGCCGCTGATCGTGATCAACTGGCGGGTGACCGCGTGCTTGTCCTTGAGACCGCCGGCGCTGATGGTGCGCGGGGAACGCTTCAGGTGCCGGGCCAGTTCGCGAATGGCCTCGAACGTAGAGAGCCCGCGCTTTTCCAGTTCGTAGAGTCCCTGCGGGCCCCGAGGACCGGAAGCGATCTCCGCCAGCTCGAATACCTGGAAGTCCTCGGGCACCCTCTTGATCTTCAAAGCCGTCCCTCGTAAAGCTCGGCATGCATTTCGAGGAAGCGGTCCAGACGGAACCCGTCCCTGACGTTCTGCCGGCCGCGTTCTCCCATCTCTCGACGCTTCTCCGGGGATGAGATCAGCCCGCAGATGCGCTCGCAGATCTCCTGCTCGTTGCAGAGTTCGACAAGGAACCCGGTGGCGCCGTTCTCAACCAGTTCCTCGCATCCCGGGATGCGGCTGGCTATTACCGGCAGGCCGCTGGCCTGGGCCTCCAGCAGTACGTAGGGCAGGCCCTCCCACAAACTGGAGAGCACGAAGAGGTCCAGGCCCGCGTACAACCTGTCGGCGTCCGGGCGGTGCCCCATGAAAGCGACGCGATCGCGGATACCGAGCTCTTCCGCCAGTGCGTGCAGGTCCGGAAGCAGCGGACCCGCGCCGATCAGCAGGAAGCGCGCGTTGGGGTGTCTCTCGCTGACCGCCTTCGCAGCGCGGACGAAGTGGCCGCAGCCCTTTTGCGGGGAAAGTCGCGCCACCATGCCCACAGCCACCTGCTCGTCGGTCAGACCCAACTCCCGGCGCACTCCGGCGCGACACTCGGGAGTGGAGAGCTTCTCGAACCTGCCGGTGTCGACCCCGTTGGGTATGGTCACCAACCGATCGCCGCGGGCCACGCGCATCTTCAGGGCCACCTCCGCCTGGCCGCGCCCCACGGCGACCACCTTTGTGCTCAGCCTCCAGAGAAGCCGTTCGACAGCAAGGAACAGCACGCGCTTCATACCGCCGCGGGCCCACTGGAAAGGGTAGACGTGCGGTGTGTGGTAGACCGCCCCGACTCCGGTTATCCGGGCGGCCAGCCTGCCCAGCAGTCCGCCCTTGGAGCCGTGGGCGTGCACCACGTCCGGCCGCTCCCGGAGCAGGAGCCTGCACATCCTGTAGAGGGCCACCAGGTCACACAGCGGTGAGGGTTCGCGCCGCATGGGAATTACGGCCACGCGGCGCCCCTCGGTCCACATCCGCTCGAGGTCGGGCAGGAACTCCCCCTCGTGGCGGGGTGAGACCACCGGGAGCACGTCGAAGCGGTTCGGGGAGAGGCCGTCGATCAGGTCCATGACGTGCCGGCGCGTACCGCCCTGGGTAGCCTCCAGCACCAGTGCGACCTTGGTCCGTCTCATCTCACCGCCGCCCGTCGCGCCACGCTACCAGCGCCGCGATCAGTCCCGCGATCTCCTCGCTCCGGTGTTCGCTGCAGACGGACAATCGCAGCCGGGCCTTTCCCCGCGGAACCGTCGGGTAGCGCACAGCGGGACAGTGATAACCGCTCTCCCGCAGGTGCGCGGCAGCTCCCAGGACCGCGTGGTTGTCGCCCAGGATTACCGGAACGATGTGACTGACGCTCTCCCCGGTGTCGAACCCGGCGCGGGCCAGGCCATCGAGCAGTTCGTGGGAGCGACGCGCCAGTCTGTCCCGTCGGGCCGGGTCTGAAGCGCACAGCTGCAGCGCGGCAAGGGCCGCGGCCAGCTGCGGAGGAGCGGGAGCAGTCGTGTAGATCAGGCTCCGCGCGCGGTTGACCAGGGTGTCCACGACCTCCCGGGACGAACAGATGAAGCCCCCCAGGGAACCCAGCGCCTTGCTCAGGGTGCCCATCGAGATTGCCACCAGGTGTTCGGCGCCAAGAGCTTCGGCGCTGCCCCGCCCGTTGGCGCCCAGGCACGCGGTGGCGTGCGCCTCGTCCACCATGAGGCCGGCGCCGTACTCGCGGGCGAGTTCCCCCAGTTGGACAAGGGGGGCGAGATCCCCGTCCATGGAGAACAGCCCGTCGCTGACGATCAGCCTCCGGCCCCGCGCGGGGCGCTGTAGCAGGCGCTTCAGCTTGTCTGTCGAGCCGTGGGGGTATGCCCGCACGCGGGCGCCGCTGAGGCGTGCGCCATCGATCAGCGATGCGTGGTCCAGCTTGTCGAGGTAGATCTCGTCCCCGGGGCCGGCCAGCGCGCTCAGGGTGCCGACCGCGGCCTGGTACCCGGTGGAAAAGACCAGCGCGGACTCGTAGCCCTTGAACGCCGCCAGCTCGGATTCCAGCCTGGCGGTCAGCGCCGAAGAGCCGGCTATCAGGCGCGAACTGCCGGACCCGCATCCCCACTCCCGGGCTGCGGCGGTGGCGGAGGCCGCCAGGTCAGGATGATGCCTGAGGCCCAGGTAGTCGTTCTCGGCGAAGGAAACCGTGCCCGTCGGCGCCGCGCGCAGCGAACGCCGGAGCCCCTCGGCGTGCAGGCGCTGAAGTTCGTCGCCCAGCAGGCCCGAGAAGGGGAGGGCGGGGCGCACCGGGCGGAGAGGATCACTCATCTTCCTGGATCTGCGGCGCCCTGATGGCAGGGAACTCCCGGGTCTGGGCATTCTCCGAGTCAGTGGTTTCTTCGTCCTCGCGCATCGCGGCCTTGACCGCGGCAAGGTCGCGCCGCACGAACAGGAACGCGGGAAGGCCAATAAGCGTGTTGAACGCCAGCAGCACGAGCTGCTGCAGCGTAGAGAGCATGAAGCCGAACTTCACGCCCGGATCGCCCCACTGCATCTTGAAGAGCAGGCCGAAGGACAGCTGTCCGAAGCCCACGCCCATCGGCGGCCCGATGGAACTGACGGCCATTCCTGTCGCGCAGTAGAAGGCGAATTCGAAGATCGAAATCTCGCCCATATCCAGGGCACAGCCCAGAATCCAGAGGACGCCGATCATCAAAGCGTGAGCCATCAGGGAGATGATCACGGTGGCGATCAGCACGCGCCACTTGTTGCGGTATATCTTCACCGAGCGGTAGAAGCGCAGGAAGAGGTTGCCCAGCATGGACTTCTCCAGCCGGGGGGCGTACTTCTCGCTCTCGCTGAAGCGCTTCGACCACATGAACAGGAATCCCCATGTGACGAAGGCGACGACCGCGAGCATGACCAGCGCGGTGTTGCGGACCCGCGCGTCGGCCAGGACCTTGTCCAGGCTGCAGAGCACCCCGAAGCAGCCGAGCAGCAGCAGACCGTAGAGTCCTACCGCGCGGTCGAAGCCGACGGTGTATACCGCCTCTGCGCGGCGACCACGCTCCTGGTCGCGAGCGACGTAGTAGGCCTTGATGACGTCCCCCCCGGTATAGCCCACGCCGATGCAATTGAAGAACATTCCCACCAGAGTCAGGTGCAGCGCGCGCCAGTAGCTGACCATGAACCCCTGGCAGCGGAGCAGCAGAAACCAGCGCAGGGCTCCGATTCCCGGTAGTAAGGCGAGCAGGCAGAAGGCCCCGATCAACAGCGGCCAGCGATCCAGGGTCCTGTTGAGGTAGGGCCAGTCGATATCCTTGGCGCTGGTGGAGCGCAGCAGCCAGAAGATTACCAGCGCGGCCGCTATCAGCTTGGCCGCCAAGATGATGATCCTGCGCAAGTGCTTGCCGGTCCGCTGCTTCACTGCTTCACACCGCCCTCAGCATTTCCACGAAACCCTCCAGGCGGGTCCTCGCCGCGCCGTCCATGGGGCCGGGTCGGTCGCATTCTAGGGCCAGCACCGGCACCGGCAAGGAGCCTTTCAGCAGCACGGCGCTGATCTGGCGGTGGCAGAAGCTCTGCTGATAGTGGATTACTCCTCGGATCGAGCTGGCGTCGATGCGCTGCCGAAGCCGGATCAAGCGAAAAGCAGAGTCATAAGGGTAACTGTAATTGCAATATATGTCCTGTAAGTGCATATCGCGCCATGGGTATAAAGTAAACTCTGACGGCACCTCATTTTCCGCAATCCTGATCCCCAGACCCTCGGCAACATCAAAGAGGTCCGCAACTATCGGCGGAACCCCGGCCAGCATCACCGCCGGCCGCGGGGGAGGGACCGGCCGGTCGCGGGCAGCGCCAAGGAAGGCCTCCAGTTCGCGGGTATAGGTGCGCCAATCGCCCCGGAAATCGCTGGAGGAGACCATCCACTCGTGGGCCTCGGCGCCGGTCACGCGACCGTCGCGGGCCAACTCGTGCAACTCGGAGAGCAGGGCGCGTGGAGCACGGAGGGCCTGGCGAACGTCTTCGGCGCTGGTCAGCGTGGTGCCCAGCGATGCCGCAAGGCTGCGGAGCGATGCCAGCATGGCTTTCGGGCTTCTGCGGATCGGGTAAGCGAAATCAACTGTATCGACGCCCGCGCGCTCGAGGATCTCCAGCAGCGCCCGGGTGCTCGAGCAGTCGCCCTGGACGACGCCTGCCAGCCGGGTGATTCCCGATCGCAGGCAGGCGGAATAGATCCCCTTGATCCAGGCGCAGGCGTTGCGCGGCAGGCCGGCTTCCTCGGCTTCGACCACCAGTGAGAGCGGGTCGGGATCCGAGATGAAGGCGTTGTTCAGATCCACGGGAACAAGACCGGCCGCGAAGATCACTTCGACGGGAACGGTCGTGGTTATCCCGATTCTCGTGTCGCGTTCTGACATCTGCTCCAGCATAGTCCCGCGCGTCTTCAACGTCAACAGGGCAGGGCGGTGACATCCTTGATTGAGAAGGAGATGTGGTCGTGTATAATCGGGGCATGCACGGGAAGATCTTGATGTTCGCCGCCGCCATGCTGGCACCGGCTGCCGGCGCGCGCTGCGGGCAGCCGGCCAGCGGGGAAATCGAGGCGCTGGTCGGTCGCCTGGGGGCCGAGGAGTATTCCGTCCGTGAGAGGGCAACAGAGGACCTGCGCAAGCTCGGACCCGCGGCTCGCGCCGCGCTCGAAAAGGCGCTGAAGAGCAAGGATGCCGAGGTTCGCGAGCGGGCCGGCATGCTGCTGCGCGAGATCATCTGGAAGCTCTCGCCGGAGCTGGCCGAGCGCCTCGGAGACTTCGCGGACAGTTTCAGGACCTACATCAAGTCTCCCCAGGATGCCAAGCTCAGGCTCCTGACCGGGCTGAGAAGCAGGGCTCCTCGGGAAGCGCGCCCCTACATCATGCAGGCCGCCCGGGACCTCACCGGCAACCGGGCGCAGGCCTGGATCGCCGGCCTTCTCAGCATCTACCGCGGAGACGATGTCGAACGCCTGCTGCTCAACATCTCCAGGCGCCAGGACGGATACTGCCGGTCTTCGGCTGCCGACGCACTGGCCCGTTTCGAAGGATCCGCCGCAGTGGCCAGGTTGCTGGAACTCGTCGGCGACGCGGAACCGACCGTGCGCAGGAGCGCGCTGGACGCTCTGGGTACTCGCGGGGCCTTCGCCCGCAAGCACGCCCCGCTGGTCATCAAGCGCCTGGAAGACGCCGACGAAACAGTGAGAGCCGCCGCCGCGCGGGCGGCCGCCCGGCTGGGGGATCCGGCGGCCCTGGCCGGTCTCTGGAAGCTGGTCGACGACCGTGAAGTGTCGGTGCGCGTGGAAGCTGTCGGCGCAATAGGCAAGCTCGCTTCCTGCGACGACCCCGAGAACGGCAAGAAGCTGGCCGCGATCCTGGACGACCGGCTGCCTGCGATTCGTGCTTCGGCTTTGGGGGCGCTCATCGAAATGAAGTCGAAGTCCAGCTTGCCCCGGCTGGTCCGGCTGCTGAAGGACGACGACACTGAGCTCGCCGCCTCGGCGGCCGGCGCGATTTCTGCGCTGGGAGGATCGGCGCATTTCGAGTTGCTTCGCGCCGCCATGCGCGGGTCCGAGGACGCCTCACTGGCGGCATCGGCTGCCGCCGCTCTGATAGTCATGGGCGACGAGAAGAGCATTCCCGAGGCAGCCCGAATGATGACCGGCAAGAATGCGGTGGCCGCCTCGGTGGTGGCCAGGGCCCTGGGGACCACCGGCAGCCTGAAGTGGCTGCCTCTGCTGGTCGAGGCCGAGAAGCACTGGAAGTCCGAGAGCTTCTCTATCACGGTCCTGGAGGTGCGAAGCTCCAGGCTGCGCGACGCTTCTGCGCTAAAGCCGTTGGCCGAGAAGCTTGCCGGCCAGCGCGGGGAGCTGAGCTGGGCCTACTTCCTTTCCGAGCACGCGCTCTACGAAGAGGCCGCGCCGATCATGTCCCGGGTTCTGGCCACCAGCCTTGACAATCCCGGGGCGCTTTCGCGACTGGGAATCGCCGAATTGCAGGCCGGCAGGGCAAGGGAGGGCATAGCCAGGCTGCGCCGCGCCGCACGCATGAATCCCTTCAGCGCCATCAACCTCAACAACTTCGCCTGGTTCCTGCTGACCTCTCCTGACCCCGCCGCCCGCGATAACAAGGAGGCACTGCAGGCTGCCAGTCGCGCCGCGAAGCTGGCACCGCGCACCGGCTACATTCTCGACACTTACGCCTGGGCGCTGCACCGCAACGGCAAGAGCCGGCAGGGACTCGAGCAGATCGAGCTGGCGCTGAAGTGGTCCCGGGCCGATAACCCCGGGGAAGAGACGGTCCTGCGCGCCCACCGCGCGCGGATGCTTGCGGCGCTCGGCAAGCGCCGCAAGGCGCTCAAGGAGCTGTCCGCGGTGCTGGCCGGCTTCCGCCGCGACCCGGAACTGGCGCTCGAGGCCGCCAGGGCCTACTGCGACCTGGGCCTGCCCGAGAACGCCTGCGCGGAACTCGCCAAGATGATCGAGCTCGGCTGCCCCGACCTCAAGGCGCTCAATCTGGATCCCGAGTTGGCGCCCGCGCGCAAGTCGGAGGGCTTTCCCGCCGTGCTGGAGGCCGCCGAGACACGGCGCAAGAGAATCCTGGCTGAAATCACCGCTGCGGCCGCAGCGGGCGCGGCCCGGCCCCGCCCGCCACTGGATGTCATCCTCCCATGAGCAAGAAGCGTCCGAAGGTCGAGGAGTTCCTCCCGCAACCGGATTCAGGTCCAGCGCCGCTCCCCAGCGGCTTTCCGCGATGGAAGAGCTTCGCCTGGGACGGTTGGCAGGCCGAGATTCCTGTCGAGTGGGACCTGGGGGCGCTGGAAGTCAGCCCCAAGGGTGGTTACTTCCGCATAGACGACGAGTTCGAGCCGCGCCTGATGGTTCGCTGGCAACCCCTCAAGGGCAATTTCGACCCGGAGAAGGCCATCGCCAGGCACTTCATCAGGAACTACCCGTCAATCAGCAAGAACCACCCGGACGTCCGCCCCCGCATCGGCGCTTCGCTGCCGGGCCTCAGCAAGACCTTTCGGGGCCTGGACTACAAGACGTACTCGCTGCGGTTCGAGGACCACCGTTCCGTGGGCCTGGCGGCCCACTGCCCGGACTGCCAGCGTGCGTTCGTAGCAGAGATGAACACCACCGAGAAGGGCGGGGCGGGGGAGAGGCTGATCAGACGCGTCCTGGGGACATTCAGCGACCATCCCAGGGGCAAGCTCAAGCGCTGGGAGTTTTTCGGCCTTTCCCTGGACCTGCCCCGATCCTTGACTCCCGTTGCTCACCGCTTCAACCAGGGCTATCTTTACCTTTCCGTCGCCGAACCCGGCACCCGCGTGGATGTTTCCCGCTGGACACTGGCAAACATACACATGGCCAAGGTCGATCTCGAGAAGTTCCTCCACCTGCACTTTCTGAAGAAGCGCAACGCGCCACGCTTCAAGACAGAAGAGGCCTTTATCCACTCCCACAAGGGCGTCCTCTTCCACACCTCCAGAAAGTACTTCGAGCCTGCCCGCGCCTTTCTCCGCCGCACGCTGCGCTTCCGCCAGCCTGCCTACCGCACCGGCATGCTCTGGCACTGCACCGCCTCCAACCGCTTGCTGCTGTTCCAACTGGGATCCAACAAGGCCAGGGACGTCGGCACTCTCAGGCTGATGGCCTCCCGCCTCCGCTGCTGCAAGGTGATCTACTGATGGCCGGCCTGCTCGGGCAACTCGCCACCAGCTTCTTCGGCGGGCGCAAGGGCGCCAAGGTTGACCGCCGCCGCAGCCTGGCCCTTAAGCCGCTGCGCAACCCCATGCTTTCGTGGAAGCACGGCGACCAGCCGGAATCAGAACCCGTGGTCATCGAGATTCCGCTGCAGCGCAAGCCGGTGCCCAAGCCGCTCGTCTGGTTCGCCTCCAAGCTGGCGCGTCGAATGCCGCCGGCCACGCGCCGCCTCGAACTCGACCCCGTGGGCTCATTCGTCTGGCGCGCCGCGGACGGAAACACCACCGTCCGCGAGCTGATCTGGAAGCTCGCCGCCGAGTACCAGCTCAACAGGCGCGAAGCAGAGGTCGCATTGATCGAGTTCCTCGGCAAGCTCTCCCAGCGCAATCTGATCGGCTTCGCGAACATACCAGAGGCCTGAGCGGGGCACCACACGGGCACATTTCAATGGAATGGGTCCAAACCGGCGAAATTGCACCTGGATTCATCAGGTCCGATAATATATGTTATGTTGCGTGGAGCAAGGCAGGAAAGTTGCCCGTGATGAGAAGCGCGTCCTGAGGTTCCAGGGGGGCGATTTCTGGGCCAAAAGACAGGCCCCGGCGTGGTGGCCGGGACCCGTTCTGAGGTCGCTCAGGTTCTCAGGTCGAAGCTCAGGGCGTGACGCTGACGACTATCTCCACGCGACGGTTGAGCGCCCTGCCTTTGCTGGTCTTGTTGCTGGCCACCGGCTTGGCCTCGCCCATGCCCTTGACCGATATCCGTGATGCGCCTACGCCGGATTTCTGGAGATGCGCGGCTACGGCCTTGGCGCGGGCGACCGACAGCTGGTAGTTCGTCTTCCAGAGATGCTTGGTGCGGCGAATGGGTTGGTTGTCGGTATGGCCTACTACGATTATGTTCGCGTCGGCCAGGTCCGAATTGATCACTGCCGCCGACTGGTCCAGCGCCCTGCGCGCGGAACGGCGCAGCGAGGCGCTGCCAGAGGCGAAAAGGATCTTGTTTGGGAGCGTCAGAGTCACGGAGTCGCCCGACTCCTTGACCTTGATGCCGGAGCCCTCAAGCTTGCGGCGGGTGGCCTCGCTCAGAGCCGGCCTGGGTTTCGGGGACGCCGGCTGGGCCTTCTTCTTCTGCTGCTGCTGCTGCTGCTGCTCGGCCAGAAGCTGGGCCCTGAGGGCCGCGTTTTCGGCCTCCAGTTCGCGCAGGCGGGGGTCCTCCTGCGGCTGCTTCTTGCAGCCGGAAAGAACGAGTATCGACGAAACGGCCAAGGCCATAAAGACGGGCAATCTGCGCATGTCTTCTCCCCTCTGTTCTTCATCCAGGGCCGGGCGGCCCGTCGAGTTCCGTTTTCGGGGCTATTGAAAAGGCTCGAGTTGAGGATGTCAAGCGGAATATGCCTGATTGCAGGTATTTAGGAACGATTTCCCCCCCTGCCCCACCCCCCGTCCTGCAGTCAACACTTGGAGGTCTGCTAGCGTGCGCCGTTGTCGCCGCCGTTGCCGTTAGTGCGGGCCGGCTGCTTTCCCTTTTCCTTCGGCTCCTTGCTCGCAGGTTCCATTGCCGCGGCAAAGACCTGCTGGAGCCGGTCAACAAACGTGAAGTGCATGCCCTTGGCGACCGACTCGGGGATATCCTTGCGCACGTCACGCTCGTTGGCCCGCGGCAGCACCAGGTGCCGGACTTTCTCGCGATGGGCGGCCAGCACCTTGGCCTTGATCCCGCCGACCGGCAGGATCCGGCCGCGTAACGTGATCTCGCCGGTGATCCCGATCTGCCGGTCGACCTTGCGTCCGGTGAGCGCGCTGAGCATGGCTACCGCCATTGCCGCTCCCGCGCTGGGCCCGTCCTTGGGGATCGCGCCCTCGGGCAGGTGCACGTGCAGGTCCTTCTCCGCGAAGAAGTCCGGGTCGAGTCCCAACTTGGCCGCGTGCGAGCGGATGAAGGCCACCGCAGCGGAGGCCGATTCCTTCATGACGTCCCCGAGCTTGCCGGTAAGGTGCAGCGCTCCCTTGCCGGGCATGGCGCTGGCCTCTACGGTCATGACCCGCCCGCCGTGCATGGTCCAGGCCAGCCCGGTGGCGGTTCCTGCGACCTTGCCCTCCTCCACCGCCAGCTGGCGGTGGTCGGGAAGCCCCAGGTAGCGCGAGATGTTTCGCGGGGTGATGCGCAGGGCGCGCCCTCGCTTCTCGACGATCCGGCGCGCACACTTGCGGCAGAGGGCGGCGATGTACTTGTCGAGGTTGCGCACGCCGGCCTCGGACGTGTACTCGCGGATGAGCTCCAGCATGGCCGGCTTGGTGATCGTGAACTGCCTGCGGTTCAGACCGTGCTCGACCATATTGCGCGGGATCAGGTGCCGCCGCGCGATGTTGAGCTTCTCGTCCTCGGTGTAACCCGGCAGGCGGAGCACCTCGGTGCGGTCCAGCAGCACGGGGGGAATGGCCGCCTCCATGTTGCAGGTAGCGATGAACAGGATTTCGGAAAGGTCGAACTCCAGCTCCAGGTAGTGGTCGCTGAAGTGGCTGTTCTCGTCCGGGTCCAGGACCTCCAGCAGCGCGCTGGTGGGGTCGCCGCGGAAGTCGGCGCCGAGCTTGTCGATCTCGTCGAGCAGAAAGACCGGGTTGCGGCTGCCGGCCTTGCGCAACCCCTGGATGATCCTGCCGGGCAGAGCCCCGACATAGGTGCGGCGGTGGCCGCGAATCTCGGCTTCGTCGCGCACGCCGCCCAGGCTGATCTTCACAAACTTGCGTCCCAGGGCTTCGGCCACGCCGCGCGCCAGGCTGGTCTTGCCCACGCCCGGAGGACCGGCGAAGCACAAAATCGGGCCCTTCTGGCGCTTGACCATCTGCAGCACCGCGAGGTACTCGATAATGCGCTCCTTGGGCTCGCCCAGGCCGTAGTGCCCCCTGTCGAGCTTCCTGGCCGCTTCGCGCAGGTCGCCGCAGTCCTCGGTGCGCTGGCCCCAGGGCAGGCCGATAATCCAGTCCACGTAGTTCAGGCTGACCGTGGCCTGGGGGCTCTCGGACGGAGTTACCGCCAGGCGGTCGAGCTCCTTGGTAGCCACCTTGCGGGCCTCTTCGGTCAGATCGGTGTCCTTGACCTTCTGGCGTAGTTCGGCAACCGGGTCGAGTCCCTCGCCCTGCTCGCCCAGTTGGCTCTCGATGATCTTCTTCTGCTCGCGCAGGTAGAAGTCGCGCTGCATGTTGCTGGCGCGTTCGCGGACCTTCTCGTCGATGTCCTTCTTCAGCTCCAGGACCTTGATCTCGTTGGCCAGCGCGACGTTCACCCGCTCCAGGCGCTTGACCGGATCGCGCTCCGCCAGGAACTCCTGCTTCTTGTCTACGGGCAGGACCACGTAGGCACAGACCGAATCGGCGAACTTGCCGTACTCCGAGATGCCCTTTACAACCGATCCGACGGCGTCGGGAATCGCGGGGTTCAGCTTGACGTAGCCCTCGAACTGCTCGCCCACCGAACGCATCAGCGCCAGTTGGGCGCGGTTGGGAGTCAGGTGGTCCACACAGCTGACCACCGTGGAGACCAGCATGCCTTCCTTCTCGACGAACTCCCTGGCCGTCGCGCGGCTGAGGACCTCTATCAGCGCCTTCTGGTTGCCGTCGGGAAGGGCCAGTGCCTGTACCACCCGGCCGACAACCCCGACCCGGTAAAGGTCCTCGGGTTCGGGCTCTTCGGTCTCAACGTCCTTCTGGGTAACGAGGAACAGGAGCGAATCGCCGTTCTCAGCATGGCGCATCGCCTCCAGGCTCTTCTGACGACCGATCATCAGGGGGGCGAACATATGAGGGAACAGCACGGTGTCCCGCAGCGGAACCGTCGGAAGCTCTGCGGGAGCGCCTTCCTCGAAGTTCTTGTTGGAATTCTTGCTGCTACCCATGGCCCCCCCCGGCCTAAATCCTCTTAGGACAATATTCTACGTCTCGATCTCGCAAGGTCAAATGCCGTGGGTTCCCATTCGCGCCGAACACGCCGCGTATTGACACCCGGCGGCGGGTGAGCTATGCTATACCTAGGAACCAGGGAGGGATAGATAGTGGGCATTGACGCCCTCCAGATCAGCAACCCGGTGATGGGCTTCCGTCTGGACCCAGGCGAGCCCGGGGTGCTGCACCGCGGCAAGGCCAATCAGGCCACCCTCCTGGTTACCGGCCAGGAACACCGTAATCTGGTGCGCCTCAAGTCCGAAGCCATTCGCGAAGGCCGGGTTATCATCCACGCCGGGATCAAGTTCGGCCGCAAGTTCCAGGGCCCCTACCTGACCACTGCCAGCGGCCTGACCACAGTGATCAGCCGCCCGGCGCGTCCCAACCTCTTCGAGGAGGAGACCGAGCGGGTGGCCCGCGCCGACGAGGGCGACCGGCCTGCGCTCGATTCCGGGGCATTCGAAACGGCACCGGCCGAAGAGACCGCAGAACCCGGCGTAGATCTGGTACTGGCCGATCATGAAAACCGCCTGCGCGCCGAGCTTCGCCGCCTGGAGTCTCCCGGCATGGGCGAACCCGCTGCCGAACCCGATTTTGTCGCGGGTGCGGCCGGCAAGTCCGAGAACGATCCCCTGCGCCCGCTCGAAGATGCCGCCGAGCGCCGCGAGCTTGCCGGTCGCCGGGTCGAGGCTCGCCGGGTCGAAAGCGACCTGCGCCGGGTCCAGTTCCATCGACTGATGGCCGGCCTGTCCGGCGACGCCGGACTCGCGGTATCAGCATAGGATAGAATGTGAAATCATCTTGACCGAGAACACTGACAGGCTCGCAATCGAAGGCGGCACCCCGGTGAGGGCCGGGTACCTTCCCTACGGCATGCACGAGATCACCGACGAGGACGTCGCCGCCGTCGAGAGGGTCCTGCGCGGCACGTGGCTGACAACCGGTCCCGGAGTCGAGGAGTTCGAAGACGCGCTCTGCTCGGCCGTCGGCGCGGAATCCGCCGCGGCGGTTTCCAGCGGCACCGCCGCGCTGCACCTGGCTTACCGCGTAGCCGGTATCGGCGAGGGCGACGAGATCTTGACCTCGCCGCTTACCTTCGCGGCGACAGCGAACGCCGCGCTCTACTGCGGCGCTCGACCGGTTTTCGCCGACGTGGAAGAGGCGACTCTCAACCTGGACCCCGAAGCAGTGGCGGCGGCGATCACCCCCAGGACCAGGGCGGTCGTGCCGGTGCACTTCACGGGCAGGCCCTGCGACCTCGGCGAGCTCAAGAAGCTCTGCGAGCAGCATGACCTGTTGCTGATCGAGGACGCCTGCCACGCCCTCGGAGCAGTTTACGCCGGTGCGCCGGTGGGCTCGGGGCCGGCCGACCTGTCCTGCTGGAGCTTCCACCCCGTGAAACATGTGGCCGCCGGCGAAGGCGGAGCGGTGACCTCCGCCTCGCGCCCCGAACTCGTCGAGAACGTCAAGCGCCTGCGCAATCACGGCATCAGCCGCGACGCGCGCGAGCGCTTCGGATCCGGCGCCTCGTGGGCCTACGAGATTTCCGAACTTGGTTTCAACTATCGCATCCCGGACATCAACTGCGCCCTGGCGACCAGCCAGCTCGCGAGGCTCGACGCCAATCTCGAGCGCAGGCGCGAGCTCGCGTCGATCTACGCCGAGAAGCTGTCGCGTTTCGAGGAGTTGCAGCTTCCGCCCGCCGATGATGGCAAATGTCTCAGCGCCTGGCATCTCTACGTGGTGAGGCTCAGGCTCGAGAGGCTCGGCGCCTCGCGCGCCGAGATCTTCGCCGCGCTGCGCGCCGAGAACGTCGGCGTCAACGTGCACTACATCCCGGTCTACCTGCACCCGCTCTACGAGAAACTGGGGTTCAGGCCGGGAAGCTGCCCGGTTGCCGAGGAGGCCTACGAGGGGAGCCTTACGCTGCCGCTCTTCCCGGCGATGTCGGAGGGCGATATCAAAGACGTGGTCCGCGCCCTGGAGAAGGTCCTGGGCCGCTACGCCGCTCGCACTTAGACGGGGCTCAGCCCGCCCTCAGTTCGCCCGCGAGCATCCCCAGCAGCAGCACGTCGAGGAAGCGGCCGTCCTTGAAGATCGCTTCGCGCAGCCTGCCTTCGTCTCTGAAACCCAGCTTGCGGTAGATCCCCAGCGCGCGGTCGTTGCCTTCCAGCACCCGCAGCTGAATCCTGTGCAGGCCCAGTCCGCCGAAGCCGTACTCGGCCAGCAGGCGCACGGCCTCGCTGCCGTAGCCCCTGCCCTGCTCGCTGCGCTCACCGATCATCACCCCCAGTTCGGCCGTCCGGCTGTGCGCGTCGATGCTGCCGAAACCGCCCTGTCCTACCGCCCGGCCGTCAAGCGTCTCGATGATGAAGCTCCGCTTCGATTCGTCGCCGGGCAGCTTCGCGAACCACTCGCGCTGCTTCTCGATCGTCAGCTTCCGGTGCGATAAGAGCCGACTGAGGATCTGGGGGTCGTTTCGCCAGCGCACGATCCTGGCGAGGTCCTCCTCGCGGATCGGGCGCAGTCGCACCTTCCTGCCTCCTGGCAACGCCGCGGTCGGCATCACTTGTTCCTGCGCACGCCACGCGTCCGGCGGACCATCTTCCAGGTGAGGACCTCGTCCTCGCCGATGCTCTTCGCCGCTACGCAACCCAGCACCCGCTCGAGCTCCCGAGGCTGAATCCCGAAGCCTGGACGCTTGATCGCCAGGTCGTCTCGTGTGATCCTCTGGCCCCGGGCAATGTCCCGCGCCGCCACGATCGAGCGGCGCCCCAGGCGGTGCAGTTCGAGCTCGGCCGCGGTGCAGCGCTTCTTCTCGCTGCCGAGGCTGGCGCTCGCGCTGCGTATTGCTCCGACCATTTCTGCGAGTTCGTCGGGCTCCAGGGCGAAGCCGTGGTCGGGGCCCTTCATCTTGCGCGAAAGAGTGAAGTGCTTCTCGATCACGCAGGCCCCCAACGCAACCGCCGCGACGGTGGCGACGTGGCCGGTGCTGTGATCGCTGTAGCCCACCGGGCACTTGAAGCGCTTCTGCATCGTGAGCATCGCGTTGAGATTGATATCCTTGAACTCCGGCGGGTAACCGATGGCGCAGTGCATCAGTACCACCCTGGAGTTGCCCGCTGCCCGGCAGGTGCGCACCGCCAGGTCTATGTCCTCGAGATCCGCCATCCCGGTCGAGAGGATCATCGGCTTGCCGCGCCGCGCGGCGCGCCTGATAAGCGGCACGTGGTTGATCTCGAAGGACGCGATCTTGTACGCGGGCATTCCCACCGCCGCCAGTTGGTCCACCGCCGCTTCGTCGAAAGGCGTGGAAAGGAAGTCCACTCCCCGCTTGCGACAGTGCGCCGCCAGCGGCGCGTGCCACTTGCGGGGCAGCTCCAGGGACTTGAGCAAGTCGTAAACGCTCTGCGACGCCGGGGTGCTCTTCTTCAGGTACTTCATCTTCGGCGTCTTCCTGGAGTAGAGCGTGTCCGCGCTGAAGGTCTGGAACTTGACGGCGTCGGCTCCCGCTTCAACGGCCACGTCGATGAGCTTGCGCGCGACGGAAAGCTTTCTGTTGTGGTTGCTGCCGGCCTCTGCGATCACGTAGACCGGCCTGCCGGTCCCGACCTTGCGCCTCCCGATCCGAACGCAGTCCATCTCAGACCCCCAGGATATCGGCCATCTTGGCCGCAACACGCTGCGGCCCCTTGCCGTCAACGAGCGTGCGGGCGGCGCGGGCTATCTGCGCCTGCCGCCTTTCATCGCCAAGGAGCTCCGCGGCTCGCTCCACCAGCCGTTCGGGTGTGACCGGCGCCTCGCCAAAGGTCTCGCCCGCATAGACGCAGGCGCCGGCCTCGCTCATTCCTCTGCAACTGGCAACCTGGTTGTCGGCCACCGCGGCCAGGACCGCGGGCACGCCGAAGATCGCCAGTTCGTACTTGGTGATCCCGCCCGCCGAAACGGCAACGTCGGCGCGCGCGAAGAGCTCTGCCAGCGATTTCGGCGCTTCGTGAATCTCGATGGACTTCTCGGAGCCCGCGGCGATCTTCCGGACCTCGTCTCCCGCGGCGGCCTTGACCAGCGGCCCGAGGACGATGTCGAGCGCCGCGCACTTCTCAACGTCAAGAAGCCCCCGCGTAACCGGAGCGGTGAATTGCGCCGGGTCGCTGCCGCCGAAAACGACCAGCGCTCTGCCCTGCCCTCCCCCGCTCTTCTCGGCGTTACCGGCGGCAGTCACCAACTCTTCCGGGATAAGCGCGTACTCGGCCCCGGCAAGCAGTTCGGTGTCGGGGTTCGCGTAGGGATAGTCGTCCGGGCTGGCGCCGGCGTTGGGATTGACCAGCAGCTCCGCCGACCAGGGACGGAAGAGATCGTCGATCACCACGATCTTGAAGCCCGCGGCGCTCAGCGCGTCGGCTTCCTCGAGCTTGGCGCTGTAGTTGTCGAACACCACCGCGCCTGCGCCGAACTCCTTTGCCGCGCCGGCAAGCTCGTCCACGAAAGAACCGCCGGACAGAGGCGTGAGCCGCGCGTCCGCGCGCCCCTCGCCACCGGTGCCGTCCTCGCGATAGAAGAAACGACTGCGAACCGCGCGGGCCATCAGCGCCCCGGCCAGCGTCCTGGCGCGCGAGAGGTGCCCGGTTCCGATCCCGTGACCGTAGTCGATCCAGAAGGCCGCCTTGGCCAGCGCGTTCTGTTCAACATTTCTGTTGATCGCGGCGACGTGCGGGTTGGCGTCGAGGAGATCCACTACCTCTGCGGCGCTGAAGTCGTCGCGACCCGCGAAATGGTCGGCGATCTCGCGCAGCGCCTGGAGGTCCTCGGGAGTGTCCAGCGTCAGGCGCAGATCGGGTCGCAGCAGCTTCTCCGGCACCGGAGTGCGCTTGATGCTGAACCGTCCCGGCACGCGGTAGAAGTAGGGCATCACGTGCTCGCGATCGTACTGATCGACTGCCTCCCGGGCGGCGCCCTCCAGCGCCTCGCGGGTAACTGTCTCTATGCACAGTCCCGCGGGGATGTCGATGGGCTCGTAGTTGCGCGTGTAATCGGTGCCCGACTCCAGGTGGTCGTGCACGACCGCGTCGATCATTTCGGGATCGATGAAGGGGCTGTCGCCGGAGATGCGAACCACGTGATCGGCCTGCGACTCGCGGGCGGCCTGCAGGTAGCGAGCCAGGCAGTCCTCCTGGCTACCGCGCGTGCAGGGGCAGCCCATTTCCCGGGCGGCGCGTGCCAGAACATCGTCGCCCGTTCCTTCGGGGATCGCCAGGCGCACTTCCGAGACCAGCTTTGCGCGGCGCGCGCGCAGAATGAGCCACTCGATCGCGGGGCGGCCGGCGATTTCCAGCAGAACCTTGTCGGGCAATCGCTCCGAACCCATGCGGGCTTGGGCTACCAGGACGACGCGGGGGGCGGTTGGTTCTCTCAAGAAGCCCGTCCCTAACATGCCATCGAAAAAGGTGCCATTGGCACCGACCCTCAGAAAGGAGAAAGGAGAGAGTAGACCGCAGGAGAGGCAGGTGCCGCCATCTTGCGGTCCATGTCCTGCAATGTGAAGGATTCCACGGCTCTCCTTTCTACTTTCACCTTTCTCCTGCTCTGCAGGCCGTTCTCAACGGCCTGCTAAGGGGTGATGATCTTGCTCTCGGCCTTGGCCTCGCCGGCGGATTCCGGCGGCGGGTTTGCGGAAGCCGATACGAAGCGCATGCGCAACCCGGTGAGCATCTGCTTGAACTCGGCTTCCTCTTCGGCGCTGAGGTTGCCCTGCGTCTTCTCCTGGAGCACGCCCAGCATGTCGATGTGATACTTGGCCGCGGCCAGGTCCACGTCCGGCTTGCCGGTGACGGGATTGGGCATGTCGCCCAGATAGATCGCCGTCTGCAGCCCCATCTGGCTAAGGAGAGCCATGAAACTGGCCTCCGGCAGCTCGCGCTTCCCCTGGCCCTCGGCGTCGAGTTCCTTCGACAGCCGTTCCTTCTCGGCCCGGGCCTGATCCTTCCAGTCCTGGTCGGCCTTCATCTCGTCTGGCACATGCAGTCTCCTTACTCGCTGTCCGGGGGCATTATACGACTGCGCGAGCGAGGCGCAATAATCGAGGCGGGGCGGCTCTCGTCGTACCCTCTCCCAGCCCCGAAAGGGCCGAGAGGCCCAGTTGTGCTCGCCGGTTGGCGCTCTGCACTTCCGCGTACGGCTACGATTCCGGGATCGCTCCCGATGCTGCCTATTGCATTCGCTGACGCTCCCGGCTAACGTCTACTTTCGCAAGGAGGAAAGCATGAAATCATCCGGAATGGATTACGCGCCACGGGGCGGGGCCGAGGCGGTGGTCGGGCCCGGGGAGTTCATCTTCGCCGCAATGGCGCTCGAACACGGACACATCTACGGGATGTGCAACGGCCTCACCGGGGCCGGCGCGGAGCTCAAGTGGGTATACGACCCCGACGCGGCCAAGGTCGGGAAGTTCCGCGAGCGGTTCCCGCAGGCGCGGGTGGCCGAAACCGAGGCGCAGGTCCTCGAGGACCAATCGGTCAAACTGGTCGCCGCCGCCGCAATACCCTGCGACCGCTGCGACCTCGGCCTGCGGGTGATCTCCCACGGCAAGGACTACTTCACCGACAAGACCCCCTTCACCACCGAGGAGCAACTCCGGCGCGCCCGCGCCGCCGTCGGTGAGAGCGGCCTGAAGTACTACGTCTACTTCAGCGAGCGCCTGCACGTCGAGGGTGCGGTCTACGCGGGGCAGCTCGTCGACCAGGGGCGCATCGGCCGGGTACTGCAGGTAATCAACATCGCGCCGCACCGCCTGCAGAAGGACAGCCGGCCGGACTGGTTCTTCCAGCGCGAGAAGTACGGCGGCATCCTCTGCGACATCGGCAGTCACCAGATCGAGCAGTTCCTGCACTACGCCGGGGCCGCCGACGCCAGGGTGCTGCACGCCAAGGTGGCCAACTACGCCAATCCCGACAGGCCCGAACTGGAGGACTTCGGCGACGCGGCGCTGCTGGCCGACAACGGTGCCACGCAGTACCTGCGCGTCGACTGGTTCAACCCCGACGGTCTGCGCACCTGGGGCGACGGACGGCTGTTCATCATGGGGACGGAGGGCTACATCGAGGTCCGCAAGTACCTCGACGTGGCTCGTTCCGAAGATGACAAGGGCGACCACGTCTACGTGGTTGACGGCGAGAAGGAGGAATACGTCTCAGTTGCCGGCAAGGTCGGCTTCCCGTTCTTCGGGCAGTTCGTCCGCGACTGCCTCAACCGGACGGAGGACTCCATGACCCAGGACCACGTCTTCAAAGCCGCCGAACTCTGCCTCGAAGCTCAACGCGTCGCCGAGCGAATAGCATGACTCCGGAGTACCCGGTCATCTTCTCTCCGCCTGACTCTGCGCGAGCATGATACTGCCCCGGCTGCCCCACAACCCGTCTTCCCGGCTCAGCCCAAAATCATCTTGATTCGGAAAGGCCTCTCTGGTAGATATTTAGCTTAGCTTCTAGGGGGAAGCGGTTTGAGCAAGTCCGCAGCTGAAGGCAACCAGGCCTCAACTTCGCCGATCGGCGGCAAGACCGACTACGCCCAGCCGGTCTACCAGCGTATCGTTCGCCAGGCGATCAGGGCCATCCAGGGGCTGCGCCTCGAACCGCTCGAGTCGGGCGGCCCGCTGGGCAGGTTCCTGCGCCGCAGGAAGCGGCAGGTGATCGCCAGCCAGGCCGAGGAACGCCTGGACCTCAACATCTCCGTTCAAGTGGAACACGGCCGGCGCATTCCCGAACTGGTGGGCGAGGCCCAGCGCGCCATCGCCGAGGAGATACAGCGCATCACCGGTCACCAGGAGATCACCGTCAATCTGCGGGTCCGCGGACTCTTTTCGCCCGAGGGCGGGAGCGAATCGTGAGCGAAGACACCCCGGCCCCTGCTCCGGCGCCCAGTCAGGCCGGCCCGGCATCGCAGGGCACCTGGTCAATCGGCGAGGAACAGATCGCCGAGATCGCCCGCGCCGAGGTTTGCTCGTTGCCGGGCGTCGTCGGAATTTCCGAGACCGGCCTGATGGAACGTATCTCCGGGCACTCCGGCGGAGCGCGGGCCACGATCAAGAGCGGCCGTGTCCAGCTCTTCCTCAACGTGATCATCGAGTACGGTCGTCCCCTGCCCTGTCTGGTCGACGAAATCCGCGAGCGGGCGGCGCGCGCGGTCGAGGGCATGACCGGCTACCACGTCGCTGGCGTGGACGTCACCGTCGCCGATCTCCACGTTCGAGGCGAGCCGCTATCCACGCGCGAGCCGGGCGTCTCCGGCGGAGCGGCCGCCGAAGGCGGCGGGCGAATCGATTTCTAGCAGCCACTCGATGCCCTCAGGACGCAGCCCGGCCCCGACCGTCACCGGAAGGCCGCCCTCGCGGCTGGTGCGCTGGGAGACCTGGGAGTTGATCGTGGCCGTGGGCCTGGCACTGGTTGCCCTGGTCGGCGCGGTCTATCCCACGCGCTGGACCGCCGCGGACCGCCCCGGAAGGTGGTTCCTGGAGTCGGTCATCCGCAACGCGGTCTTCGCGCTGGTCCCGATCCTGCTGCTGGTCTTCAAGCACAAGCAGCCGCTGCTGGGCACGCTGGTCCCCCGCGACCGGGTGGTGACCGACTTCGGTTGGGGCCTGGAAATCGCCCTGGCGGTGGGGGCCTTCAACGTCATGGCCATCAAGCGCGCGCTGCCGGCGCTGGAGGCCATGAACTCCGGCGCGGTTGCCGCATCGTCGGCGCCCTACCCCTGGCACTACCTGGGCGTCTACCAGATCGCCAACATGCGCGAGCTGGTGCTCTTCTTCTTCGGCTGGGGTGTCTTCCCGCCCCTCGGCGAGGAGCTGTTCTTCCGAGGCTTCCTGTTCGCGGCCTTCAGGCGTCGCATGAAAGCCGGATACGCCATCCTTCTTTCGGCGGTGGCGTTTTCGCTGATCCACTATCCGCCGGGCGTCTCGGTTCTGGCCCTGCGCATGAGCCACCTGGAGCCCATGGTCGCCACGCTGATCCTGGGGATCGTGTCCGCAACGGTCTACGAGTTCTCCGGGTCGATACTCTCGCCGATCATGATCCACATGGGGCTCAACGTCTCCTTCGTGGTCTTTACAGCCATGGGCGGAGAACTCGCCGGGCTGGTCCCGATCTGGATCCTGATACCCGCAGCGATTATCTTCCTGCTGCACTTCTTCATCTCGAGCAAGCACCTGTTTCGCAGGAAACGCTGAGGACAAGCCGAAGCCAACGGCTCAAGGCTCAGCACGGATCTCCTCGTGCCGGGCTGGATCAACAGGGCTGATGTCAGGTATTCGCGCCCCAGGCGGGCGGGACTGGCTCAGAAGCAGGCCTTCGGCTGGCCCTTGGCCATCATCGGCCTTGCGGCAGTCGGTCCGCGCAGATCGGGTCCAGACAGCCGATGTCCCTGATCATCTTCACGGTCTTCTCCACGTCGTACTTCACCCGGTGGAAGAAGATCATGTCGCCGTCCTGCTCCACGTAGCAGGCCCGGGAGTCGCCGTCGCGGGGCTGGCCGACCGAACCGTCATTGACCAGGTACTTCCGGCCGGGATCGATCCTGAAACCGTCGGGGATCTCGCTCGGGCGGATCCAGCGGAATTCGGGAGTGATTATCCCCGGCCGGTGGCTGTGGCCCACCACGCAGAGGCCCTGGAAGGCCCTGAAGATGGCCTTGATCTTGCGACCGGGGCCGTAGGCCACGTCGCTCTCCAGGACGTACTCGCTGAGGCGGTCGCGCGGCGAGGCGTGCACGTTGAGCACGTTCATGTCCTCGGCGCCGTCGGGCAGATCCCGCAGGAAGTCCCAGGCCTCGCAGCCGGGGCCGGGCTTGAGCATGCACTTATCGCCCATCATCGTCCGGTTGCAGTAGATCGCCTCGCTGGCCACGGGGTTGAAACCGACCGGCTGGTTCAGCAACGCCCAGTCGTGGTTGCCCATGATGCAGCTGGCACAATGCCCGGCGACCATCTCGATGCAGCGTTCGGGCTCGGGACCGTAGCCCACCAGGTCGCCGCCGCACCAGGTCTCTTCTATGCCGCGCGCCTCTATGTCCTCCAATACGGCCTCGAGCGCGGGGCTGTTGCCGTGGATATCGGAAATGTAGGCTCGCCGCATGGGGCTACTCCAGTTCTTCCACGCCCATCGCACGCCGCGCGGAAAAGCCCGCTTCGCGGATCAGCTCGCGCATCGCCACCGAGGCCTTCTTCATCTCGTCCATGCGGTGCGTGAGGTCCTCGTCGAGGTCCTTGTGGCGCTCGCGGATAATATCCAGCTGCCCCATGACCACCGCCAGGGGGTTGTTAAGGTCGTGACAAAGGCGCCGGATCTCGGCCGGCCCGGGAACGACCGGGTCCTGGGTCGAGTCGGCGCTGTCGGCCTCGAGCTGGTCTGCCACGCGATCTCCCGGAAATCGTGCCCGGCCCGGCACGCCGGCGCCGGACCGGGCAAGTCGGCTGTTGGGTGCGCTATTTGGGGGGCTCGACCGGGTCCAGCCAGGGCATCATCTTGCGAAGCTTGCGGCCCACGCGCTCCAGGGGAATGTCGCGCTCGGCCTTGCGCCTGGCCAGCAGCTTCTTCGCCCCGGAGTTCGACTCGCGCATCCACTTCTTCGCGAACTTGCCGCTGGTGACCTCCGCCAGGACCTTCTTCATCTCCTTGCGGGTCTCGGCGGTGATGATCCGCTTGCCGATCATGTAGTCGCCGTACTCGGCGGTGTCGCTGACCGAGTAGCGCATGAAACTCAGCCCCCCTCTGTAGAAGAGGTCGACGATCAGCTTGAGCTCGTGCAGGCACTCGAAATAGGCGATCTCCGGCTGGTAGCCGGCCTTGACCAGGGTGTTGAAGCTGCTCTTGACCAGCTCGGAAACCCCTCCGCAGAGGATCACCTGCTCTCCGAAGAGGTCGGTCTCGGTCTCCTCCGAGAATGTGGTCTGGATGACGCCCGCGCGGGTGCCCCCGATACCCCAGGCGTAGGCCAGCGCCAGATGCTTGGCCTTGCGGCTGGGGTTCTGCTGCACGGCCAGCAGGCAGGGCACGCCCCCGCCCTTCTGATACTCGGCGCGGACCAGGTGCCCCGGGCCCTTCGGTGCCACCATGACCACGTCGACGTCCGGCGGCGGCTTGATCCCGCCGAAGCGGATGTTGAAGCCGTGGCTGAAGCAAAGCGTCTTGCCCTTGCAGAGGTTGGGCTCGATAGCGGTCTTGTATACCTTGGGCTGGATTGTGTCGGGGATCAGTATCTGGATGAAGTCGCCCTTCTTTGCGGCTTCGGCGGCGGTGACCGGCTTGAACCTCTCCTTGACGGCCTGCTTCCAGTTGGGGCTGCCCTTGACGTCGGCGACGATAACCTTGAAACCGCTGTCACGCAGGTTCTGCGCCTGGGCGTGGCCCTGCGATCCGTAACCGATGATAGCGATGGTCTTCTTCTTGAGGACCGCGGGCTTCGCGTGTTTCGAGTAGTAGACCTTTGCTGCCATGTTCTTCCCCTTCATGATCCTGAACGGTTTCCCGGACAAGCCTGCGGCCCGGCGATGCCGCGATTATAGGCGTCCCCTTCTAAGGGGCAAGAGCAGAGCCGCTTAGATGCACGCCGAGCGCCAGGGCCCACCCTTGCGGCAGCCACACGGCCTGCGCAGCAGGCCGTTCCTCCTGGCGGATGCGCCCTCATGCGCGCGGCCTGGCGGTCACTTGTAAGACCGTTCCTGCGGGCCTAGAATGCACCCGGAACGCAGCTCGCGGAGACCCGAAAAGCATGACCACGCCATCCCCCACCCCGCCGCCCGACGTTCGCGTCGGGCCGTTTCTGCAGAACCCGTCAACTACGGATATGACCGTGGCCTGGATCCGAAGCGGCAGCGAGGAGTGCTCCCTGCGCTACGGAATCGACGGCCGCGCTCCGACATCCGTGAAGGTATCGCCGCTGCGCCCCATCGAAGAAAGCTCCGACTCCTTCTACGCCGCCCGACTCACCGGCCTGCAGCCCGGCACGCGCCACGACTACACGCTTTCGACCCCCGGCGGCGAGTACTCCTCTTACTTTCGAACCTTCCCGGAAGACCCCGCGAGCTTCAGCTTCATCTACTACGGCGACAACAAGAGCGGCCACGACATGCACCGCAAGCTCGGCCGGCTCTTCGACCAGCACGCCCCCTGGTTTGCGATGCACTCGGGGGACATGACCGATCACGGCGGTTACGAGGAATACAGGACCTTCCTCTTCGACCCGGTGCGGGACGTTATCGACCACCTGCCCTTCTTCCCCGGACGCGGCAACCACGAGGGCGACGGCAAGGCCTACCGCCAGGTATTCTGCCTGCCCGGCGGCGAGACCTGGTACTCCTTCGACCTGGGCGGCGCCCACTTCGTGGTGCTGGACACCACCGGCTGGCGCCACGCCTGGGAGAAGGACGACGTCCGGCGCATGTACGACTGGCTGGAGGCCGACCTCGCGGCTGCCGCGCGCGCCACCTGGAAGATAGTGATGCACCACGAGCCCAGCTACGATCTGGGCTGGCGCAAGGACGACTGGGGCCGCAAGGACTTCCTGCCCCTGATGCGCAGGGGCGGCGTGGACCTGACGTTCTCGGGACACGCCCACGGCTACCAGCGCCTGCGCCCCATGATCGCTGCGGGCGAGAACGACGGTCACCCCATCACCCACGTCATCTCCGCCGGGGCCGGCGCGGCCATCGGCGAGAGGACTCTGGACGAATCCCCCTTCCTCGTTTGTCAGGCGCGCCGCTTCAACTACGTGCCGGTCACCATCGAGGGCGGCCGGCTCACCGCCCGGGTGCTGTCCGACGAGGACGAACTGCTCGACGAGTTCGTCCTCGAGAAGCACGGCGGCAGCTACGCCCCCAGCGTGCTGGACCAGGCCCTCCCCGCCGAAGACTATGGCGATCCCGACTCGCTCAGAAGCGCGTTCGGCTAGCGGATAGGGTTAAGGCCAGGAAGGGACAGGAGCGCAAAGCGGCAGAGGGTTTCCAGGAGACTCTGCCCCGCCGGGCCTCTGTCGCGCTCAGCCGTATGGCGCGATCTGCTCGGGCCCCTTGCTCTCGCTGGACAGCACCGCGTCGATAAGTTCGGCCCGCATCGCATCGCGTTGTTCGCGGCGGTCGGCCTCGGCCGCGAGGTTTCGCCCCTCCTGCGGGTCACCGGCCAGGTCGGTCAACTCCTCCTCGCCGGTCTGGTAGCGGACGTACTTGAGGTCCTCGCGAACCAGGCACTTCGAGGAGACGTCCTTGCTGCCGTGGCCGTTGCGGTACTCCACCAGGCAGGCATCGCGCACGCGGCACCCGGGATCCTCGAGGTGCGGCCGCTGTGAAATCCCGTCGACGAACGGCAGCTGAGGTACACCCGCCAGGTCGCAGACGGTGGGCGCGATATCCAGCGCCGAGAAGAGCTCGCCCGAGACGCGGCCGGCGCCGACGCCCGGCCCGGCCAGCAGCAGCGGGGTGCTGATCAGCCCTTCGTAGTAGAAGGGCCCCTTGTACCACAGGCCGTGATCGCCCAGCAGTTCGCCGTGGTCTGAGGTGAAGATGACCACGGTGTTATCAGCCAGGGCGGACTCCTTCAGGAAATCGACGATTCGCCCGAAGCCCCGGTCGATGAGATCCACCATCGCGTAGGTGTGCGCGATGCGCTCCCTGGTCACCACCTCGGCAACCCCCTCGGGGTGTCGGGCCTTGTGCAAGCCCGAGCGGCCCCAGGCGCCGCGGAAGTGCTGCAGATAGTGTTCCGGGCGGGTGGCCAGGTCCTCGGCCCCGCCGGCCGGCATGACCACTTCCGCCGGGTCGTAGCCTTGGGCCACCTCCTCGGGCGGGTCAAATGGGTGGTGCGGGTCGGGGAAGCTGGCAACCAGGAAGAACGGCGCTTCTGCCTGCTGCGCGTTCCGCAGGTACTCGATGCTGCGTTCGGCGACGAAGTTCGCGTCGTGCAGTTCCGGCGGGATGCTGCGCACCCCGGAGTCGCCGCCGGCTTCGACCGCGTGGCGCTCGAGCATCTCGTCGGTGCCGCCGCGACCACGGAACCACTCTCCGTAGTGGGCCAGGGCACGGGTGTGGGCCAGGGTCAGCTCGACGTGCTCGAACCCCCAGTAGGGCCCGGTCCAGGCGGCGTTCACGCGGCCGCTCTCCCAGGCATCGTAAGACTCGGCGTTGCCGCCGCTGCCACCGTAGGGGGTGAAGTGGATCTTGCCGATGTTCGCCGTGCGGTAGCCGTGGCCGGCCAGCCACGCCGGGAGCGTGCGACGCTCTTCCAGCAGCAGGCCGTTGGTCCACAGGCCGTGGTTGCGGATGTTCTGCCCGGTGAATATCGACAGCCGGTTGGGCATGCAGATCTGGTTGGCGACGTAGTTGCGCGTGAAGCGCGTGCCACTCTCGGCCAGGCGGTCGAGGTTCGGCGTCCGGCAGACCGGGTTGCCGTAGCAGCCCAGCGAGTCCTTGCGCAGCTGGTCGCAGAGCACCACCAGGAAATTGGGCCGCCGGGTTGTCGCTGCTTCAGCCTTCACTCTCGCCGTCCTCCGGGTCAATGCCGGGCTCGCCGCAGGAGCGGGCCCCGTCCGCAACGCTTGCCCACCATTCTAGAACCGCTGGCCACGGATTTCACGCCGCTTTCAGCGTGATGTATCAGGCGCGTTCCGGGGTTATCCGATCCGCTCCGCGCAGGACGATTGGCCCGCGCTGCTCGACTGCCGGTCATCGGACACGGGCCGCTGCCGGACTCACCTGGCTGCGCAGGGATCTACAGTAATGCGGGCGGGCTTCACTCAGCCGCCCCGCCCTTCCCCCGGCCACAGGATTTCAGCCCTGACGAGACCGGCCCGGGAAGCTGTGGTCAGGATTCCCGTCCCCTCTTTCGAAAGGCGGCAGGGGTTGTTGCATGCTGGGCCTTGAACTGGTGACTGAAGGCATACACGTCGCGGTAGCCCAGTTGCGCGGCGACCTCTCCCGGGGAGAGATCGCCCCTGCACAGCAGTGCCCGTGCCTTTTCCATGCGACGGGCGATGCGATACGCCCCCGGTGACATGCCGGTGTGACGCCTGAAGACCTGCCTGAACAGCGAATAGCTGATCCCCATCTGCTCAGCCAGCTCGGGCAGCGGCGTGCGGCTGCATGCCGATTCGTGCAGCAGCCGGCTGGCCTCGGAGAACAGCCTGCCCTCGGCCGACCCCGATTCCATAAGGTAGTGGCGCAAGTTGACCAGGAAACGCTGCACCCGGCAGAGCACGTCGGCTACCATCGTAGGGGACGCTGACTCCAAGTCACGAGTGAGGGCCAGAACCGTTTCCGGTATCCAGGCATCGAGGGGGCATTCCAGGACCGGGCTCTCAGTCGGAAGCGCGGCACCGCAGAGCTCGAGGGTCCTGTAGACGCAGCGGGGTACAGCGGCGAAGACCGCCGTCCATGGCCGGCCGCCCTCTATCGACTGGACATGCTTCAGGCCGGGAAAGCGCTGCAGCAGCACGCCGGGGCCGAGAGGCTGAGACCCGCTGCCCGCGTCGCTGTAGGTGCCCCGGCCCTCGAGTACAAGCAGGACTGCGTACTGATTGCTCACGAAGGGAATGTGCCGTGCCTGATTCGGCCGCTGGTGCTGCAGCCCGACGCGGACCTCCCCCCGGGGATCCGCTCCGGAAAGCCGGTGCGCACGATACTGACGTCGGTAGCGACGCAGGTCGATCGAGTTATCAGCCATGTCAGATATTGCATCATATATGTCATCGCAATCATTGCAAATGGGCTTTACGCGAGGCATATTCCATGTGAGATGACACTTCTTGCATTCTGCCTTGATGGAGGTGACGCCGTGATACACGTTGCCAGCCTTGCAGTCCCCTGTCTCTGGCAGGACTTTGACACGGAGCGCTGGGCACGGATCCGCGCGCGGTCCGAGGCCTGGTGGAATGCATCACTCGAAGGACCGCTGATCCAGCTGCTTCTGGCGGGCCCCGGGCAACCATCAGCCGTTGAAGAGCGCGAGCATCACCGGCACATTGCCCGGTACGGGAGTCGGGTCTCGGCGGAGGAGATCGTGGAGACGCGGGCCCGCGCACTGGAGCGCGTGTATCACCTCGGCGATGCCTGCCCGGTGGCTACGTTCAGCCCGGCTCCGGTCTGTGCGGCCGCGTTCCTGGGCTGCGACTGCGAAGTGACCCGGTCCAGCGTCTGGACCCGGATGGAGCCAAGCTGCGACCCCGCCGCCCTCAGCCTGAGGTACGACCCGGACAACGCCCACCTGGTCCGCTTCCGCCGGGTATGTCGGGCCGCCCAAGCCCGGTTCGGGGACCGCGTGCTGGTACCTCTTCCCAGCCTGGGGCACAACCTGGATCTCCTTGCGCCGTTCGTCGACAACAATCGTCTGCTGGTGGACCTCTACGATCAGCCCGCGGAGATCGAGCGACTGGTCTGGGAGATTCATGCCTGCTGGTTCGACATTGTAGAGGATATCGACAGGGCGCTTGGCCGTCCGGTGCCGGGATACGCCGGGTTCAACCTGCTCTACAGCAGCACGCCCTGCTACAACCTCCAGTGCGACTTCTCGGCAATGATAAGCACAGAGATGTTCTGCCGCTTCGCCCTGCCCGAGATAGTCGCATCTGCCCGCCGCCTGGGCCGGGCCACGTTCCACCTGGACGGCCCCGGCATGCTGCCCCACCTGGACAGCATTCTCGAGGTCCCCGAAATCGCCGGGGTCCAGTGGGTACCCGGTCCCATGGGAGGGGACGTCACCCGCGACATCGACATATATCGCCGCATCCGGAAGGCGGGGAAGCGAATAGAACTCTCCGGTCCCCCCGAGCACCTTGACCTGCTGGTTGACCTGCTGGGGAGCGCCGAGGGCGTCTACTTCCGGTGCACTCCCCTCCCCCTGGATCGTGCGGAACGCGCAGCCGAGTTCCTGATGCGCTACGGAATCGAGTAGGCCACACGACATCCCTGCTGCGCGGATTCCGCGGGCGGAAGCATCTACCGCGATGACGTCGGCCTTGATCCGAAGGGCCCGACGTGTGCGGAAGCCGCCGCGCTGGCTCTCGAAACGGCCGACAGTATCGCCTCCTGCCTCGGTATCGAGCACCGCCGTCCCGCCGACTGAGTACCGCGAGCGTGTTCCGCCGCGACGCAAGGCAGCAAGTGAAACCGGGAATCGCCCCGCAAAGGTCGACCTGCCTCTACGCCCCCGGGGGACTGGCCAGCGGTTGCTCGAAGAGCACCGCGGACGTCTTGCGGACATCCTTGACACTGCCGATGTTCAGAACGGCATCCGCCAGCTGTTCTGTGACGTCTGGATCAACCTTGCCGTACATGGAAACGCATTGCCGGAACTTGTCTCGCACCTCCGCTACCCCCATCAGTCCAGGCTCGTTGAGCGCCCTGATGGGGCACTCGTGTTCCAGGACCCGTCCGTCACGGAGGACGACCTTGGTGTAGTTGCAGCCTCCCCGGCGCGAGGGATATTGCCTCAGATCCAGGTCTTCGAAACGGGTCACCTCCGTGGTTCGTCGGGCAAGTTCGACGGTATCTCTATCGCGGCGGATGCGTTCATCGGTGAAGTCAGCGATCGAAATGCTGCCCCGGTTCAGGGCCAGCGCGATGGCATAGGGGGCACAGAACTGGGCGTCTATCTGCGGTGTCGGACCGGGCTCAAAGGGCATGCTGACCAGGGTTCCCCCACCTTCCCGCAGGAAGAACTCGACGCGCTGTATGTCACTGCAGGCAAAACCGTGGGCTCTCTTCAACTCGAGGGCAGAGGAGATATTGGCGTGGTGTATACCGCAGGTCGGGTAGACCTTGACGGTCAACTCCTCGATGGCCGCAGCTGGGCGGGCCGATGTGAAACGCTCCAGTGGCGGAGGTGGGTCCTGCGTGTAGCATCGATAGAAACCGGCCTTTCCCTCGAAGACCCGTTCCGGTCCTGTGATCCCCCGCCCCGCCAGGAGCGCTGAATATAGGGCTGCCCTGGCGGCAATCCCGGGTTGTATCCGTTTGGTCAGGCCCCGTTCCAGGAGAGCCTGCCGATTCCCGCAGGTGTGAGCGTAGTAGATACCCATGGCGTGAACAGTTTCCCGCACCGGCAGACCCAGCAGCCGCGCGGCCGCCGCCACGCCGCCCCACCCGCCCACTAGTGAAGTCGTCAGGAAATGCGCATGAGCCCTTCTTGCCCGCATGTAGGGCTTGGCGATGCGTGCGGCGACCTCCACACCGAGGATCACCGCAGCCAGGAAGTCGCGTCCGGAAGTCTTGCGCTCTTCGCAACAGGCCCAGGCGACCGGAACAACGATGGAGAGAATGTGGATGTCCGCTGCAGGGTAGTTATTGTCGAAATCAAGCGCGTGGACCATGGCGGCATTGCACAATGCTGCTGCCGGCAAACTCAGTTTCTGACCTGAAAACCAGACGGTCCCCATGCCCGCAGCACTGAGCTCGCGTTCCAGGTCGATAAGCTCGGCGATCCCCGGAGCGTTCCTGCCGGCAAAGGCACAGGCACAGGTGTCGAGCAGCATCCTCGACGCCGCTTCATAGCCCGAAGGTGCAAGCCCTCCCGCCGGTGTGTCGATAACCAGTTCGGACAGCGTTCCTGCGATGGACTTCATCGCGCTAGCTCAGCCATTCCGATCACCGCAGATCGCGGCGATCTCTTTCTGCAGGAGCTGTTTTCCCGCCTCGATGCGCTGCACCCGTTCTTCCTGTCGTTGCCTGGCCCCGGCCATCGAGGACCGTCGCTCTGCGACCATCCGGACTGTCTCGGAAGGCGCCGGACCGCCGACGTTATTGTGGGTCTCGATGAACTTCACTGGATCCAGACAACTCTGCAGCTCGGCTGTTGACAGTTCCGGTGCTTCTTCGCCGCATTCGCGTGCGGCTTCATCCAGCATCTCACCGGTCAGTTGCGGGGCGGGAATCCGGCGATCGCGGGCAAGGCGTGTCAGCGTTGCGCAGATACGGTGCGCCCGCCGGCCGCCGTAACCCCGCTCCCGAACCATGTACACAACCACCTCGGTCATGCAGGAATACCCCTGCCGGACGTGCTCCAGCATCCTGTCCCGGTTGACGTGCAGGTTGCGCAGCAGCATGCCGCAGCGGCGAACGATGGACTTGCCGTCAATCAGGGCGTCCAGACCCTTCCTGGGAAAGAAATACATGGCCATGACATCGCCATGCGGTTCCGCCTTTGTCCGCAGCATCCCGTTCACGGCGTTGCTGAGCATGTCACAGATGTCGTCTCGCAGCACCTCGGTCACGCCGCCGTTGTGGCACTTCTGCGGCATCATGGAACTGCACCCCGCCAGGCTGCGGTCGACACTGATCATCCCGATCTCTTCCAGCCCCCAGATTTCGACATCCATCGTCAACTTGCTCAAGGTGGCGCAGATGTTCGCAATCGAGAAGATCAACTGCAGGGTGTGGTCCTGGCTTGCCTCGCAGTCGTATGTCACCTCCAGCAGACCGTCCATGCCCAGAAGCCGGGTCATCAGCCGGCGGTCGACCGGCCAGACCGTTCCCGAAGTGGCGCCGCATCCGCCGCTGTTCCTGTTGATCAGTTTGTACGAAAGCTCAAGCTGTTCCACCCCTCGCTGCATGTTGTCGAAGATCGACAACGCGTAGTTGGCCAGGGTGATGGGGTTGGCTTGTGAAAAGTGGGTGTGCCCCGGCATGATGGAATCGGCGTTGCTCTCGGCGAAGGCCAGCACGGTTTCCATGAAGTCGAAGAAGTGCTCGAAGAAGTCAACCAGTGCGTCACGCAGCTGCAGGCGGCTCATGGGTTCCTGCATGGTCCTGCCGAGGTTGATCAGGCTGGCGAGGTCTTCATCGCCGTCCATCGCCGGGATCAGGGATGCCTCGCCTCCCTGCCCGGATTCTCCGGACTCGAGCAGAGACTCGAGTGCTCGCAGCACCGTCGCGGCCGTCGCTTGGTCCAGCACGCCGGCCTTGTACAGACACACGATCCACGCCATGTCCGTCTGGCTGCAGTACACCAGGCGGTTACCATAAGTTTGCCGGTCTTTCTGGCGCTGCTGGTTTATCGGGTAGTGCTCAGCTGAATAGGCAACCCCGGTAGCGGCACGCCAGAGACCATAATCATGAGGGTTCGGATACGGGGTATTGAATTCTCGCAGTTCAATCATCTTGGCGTTCCTCCATTGTGACAGCTCATGCGTTCACCGCAGTTCTGTCACTTCATCATCGTGCCGGCACACAGGCGGCTGATTTCCACGAGAAGCCCGGGTACGCCTCCCACATGGCCTCCAGCTTATCCGCGGGCATGGACGGGTCCTTGAGGTTGTAGATCGTCCCCACGAGCCCGCCTTCCGGCGTGGACATCCGCGTGATGAGTTCGGCCATCCGCCCGCCTATGGATTCTCGCGAGGCGGCACGCAACGCGATGAAATCCAGGCAGGTGTGGAAGGTCATTCTGCCCCGAAACGCTTCAGCCGCATCCAGCCACAGCAGCGGCTGCTTGTTGTCCAGGATGTCGACCCCGCACGCGTGGAACTCCGGCAGGTGCTCTGTCAGGTTGCCGCAGCAGTGGAGCATGACCTTCTTGCCGGCGGCGTGGATGGCGTCGAACAGCTCACGGTATCTGGGTTTGAACAGCCGACGCCACCACTCCATTGAGAAGTAGGGACCCGTGTTCATGGCCTGATCGTCGAACAGCACGATCGCGTCGACCTCCGCGTATCGTGCGAACCGCGCGGCCATGGCTTTCAGGAATTCCAGTTTTCGGGTCAGAAGCGCGTCGATCCGCTCGGGATGCATGGCCAGGGTCAGCAGGAAGTTTTCGAAACCGAGCAGATCGGCCAGGCCCTGCACGAAACCGCCTCCGATGTTGGCGATGACGAACTTCTCGGACAAGGCCGGATCACCTTCCGCCAGTCTCTTCTCGAATCCGTCGAGCCGGCCGGGCGCGTTCGGGTCCGGAAACACGTAGTCGTCATAGGCCGCCCAGTCGAGCAGAGGATGGCCTGTACAGATGCCGCCGTGTTTGTCCGGTGCCTGGTTCGTGTAGACGCAACCCCACTCGTTCTGGCCCGGCAACCCGGGTTCGAATCCTGCCGACCGACCGTAGCCCACAAAGACCGTATCGGCCGCTCGCCACTGCGACGACCTGGCAATGCGCGGCGGTCGGCGGAAGTCGATAGTGCTGTAGAGCAGTTCCTTGCCAGTCATGCCAGGTCCTCCCGGCTGGAGTTAGCCTGTCTCGCCCCGGTCGTTGTTCAGAGCTTACACATTAACCATAGTCCTGTTGTGGAAATCCGGCAATGGCCTAAAGTGCCATTGTGTTGTATAATAGTCCGCCATGAACACGATAAACTGGTTCGAGCCCGAAATGCCGCTGCTCCTTGCCTCGCCCTGGCTGCGGCTGGTGCATGAAGGCGAGGCGTACGCCCCCCACCTGCTGCGCATCCGCAAGCGCGTCTTTTCCAGCGAGATGATACGGTTGCTGGACCTGGAGCCGCATGCCCATTCACACGGCGTCTATCACCTGATCTTCTATCTGGACGGCTGCAACACGATTCGGATCGACCGCCAGCGGATCGCCGTTCGTGCCGGGCAGATGGTTCTGATCAACCCGGGTGTTCGCCACAACGTGATACCCAGGGAACCGCGCGAATGCAGCTTCCTGACGCTGATGTTCACATACCAGAACAGTGACAGGCAGCTGTCCCTGACGTTCGAACAACTGCTGGGGAAACTGCTGGGAACCGAACTCCATCTGCAGCCTGTGCTCGAGGATGGCAGCGGCGCGCTTCATTCCTTCTTCACCTGCCTCGAGCAGGACGTGCTGAAGCGAAGAGAGCGGAACCTCGAACGCGTGGGCTTCTGTCTCGCCGGGCTCTTCAATGCAATCCAGGGAATCTGCCTGCACCGCAACCTGGGAAGGGCGATTCCGGATGATGTGCTTGCGGTTCAGCACTACATGCTTCAGAACCTTGACCGCGCCGTTACGATCCACGATCTCACCCGGGTGGCGCACCTGTCCCGGTCCTACCTGATCGGGAAATTCAAGCAGTACTGCGGGATGAGTCCCATCGACTTCCTGATCCACGCGCGCGTCGAGAAGGCCAAGACGTATCTCCAGCACTCCTCGACGCGCATCAAGGAGATCGCCTGGCGCTGCGGCTTCCAATCCGAGTTCTACTTCTGCAAGACCTTCAAGAAGCGGGTGGGCCGGACGCCGGGCGAGTTCCGCCGCGAGAACGCGGGCGGCGAGTCCTATTCACCCGGGCAGACCTGAGCCGATACGCGACACTACATCCTGACCGAACGTATTTCTGAATCGCGACGAGCGCTTACCCCAGCGCCTACCCCAACTTCTTCGGTTCAGCACTCGCCCTGAAGGAACACCCGGGTATCAGCTTCTTGCCGTCGCTGAAGCCTTCCGGCCAATCCCGCAGCTCCGCGATCATCCGCTGCCGCCAGAACTCCACGCGTTCCCTTTCTTCCGGACGATCAACCAGATCGCGGAGTTCATTCGGATCCTCCGTCAGCCGGAAGAACTGCTCCCTGCCGTCTTTCACAAACCACACATACTTCTCCCGGCCATCCGTCAGGGTGTGGTGTCCGGCCGCATGCAGCAGATGAATCTGACGTTCGCCGCCGGACTCCCCGCGCAGCACATCCAGCAGGCTTCGGCCTTCCACTGTCGAAGGCTTGTCGACCTCAACCAGGTCCAGCAGCGTTGGCATCAGGTCTTCCAGGCATACCGGAAAGTCGCTGACCTGCCCGCAGGGGAAGCCGAAACGCCCCGGACACTGAAACAGCATGGGAATATTCGCGGCGCCCTCATAGGGCAGGGACTTCCGCCAGCGATAGTGGTCGCCGAGCATCTCGCCGTGATCGGCCGTGTATACGACAATCGTGTTCTTCATGTCGACGCCACCCAGCACGCCGTTCATCAACCTGTGGATCTGATCATCCATGTGGTTGATCAGGCCGTAGTACCCGGCCCGCGCTGCAAGCAGCGCTTCGCCTCTCAGATCAACCGGCTTCGAATAGTCCCCCATTCCCATATCGGCGTCAGGAACCGCCCAGTCGCCGATGTGAGGCTCCGGAACGCCGGTCCGGAGATAGCGATCCATATAGAAGGCAGGCGGCACCAGCGGCGGGTGAGACGCCATGAAGGAAACCACCATGCAGAAGGGGCGTGATGGATCGCGCCGGTCCAGGAATCGCTGGGCTTCGTGAATCGTCCAGTTGGTGTGATGCAGTTCTTCGGGAAGATGGAAAGAACGCGCGGTCCAGTCGTTGTGCATTACGCCGCTGCCGTAGTAGCCCGCCCCGCCCTCGGGCATGTTCCGCGCCAGGTATTCACCGTAGTCATCGTCACATCGATGATCCGCGAGAATTACCTCTTCGAATCCGAAACGTTTTCGCGCCGGAAACTGATGCATGCTCCGACCGATCCACCCGGTCTGGTAACCCGCATCGCGCAGCACCGACCCCAGGGTGTGATGGATGGGCCACTCTGCCGAGATGTTGGCGCGTGCGCCATGCGTCTCCGGGAACTGTCCCGAAATCAACGACCTCCTGGCCGGCACGCAGACCGGGCAGGTGGAATACGCGTTCACGAATCGCGTACCCGACCCGCCGATAGCGTCGATGTTCGGGGTCAGCAACACGGGATGCCCCGCGCTTCCCAGGCAATCGCCACGATGCTGTTCGGCGAAGAGAATCAGGATGTTTGGTCGGTCATTGGCCATGATGAATGTCCCCTATTGTCTCTCGCACTCCCCGGGAGCCCTATCCGCAAAGCATATCCAATCAGGCGCCCTCTGACCACAACATTCCGCCCTACGCAAGAGATTCACGCACAGACGCATCGGCCTGTTCAGTCACTGCTGCAGGACCGCTGCACAACATGTGACGCGTCCGAACCCGCGTCATGGACTAATGGGGAGTAAGTGATATACTGGGACCGGGAACTGAGAAGCGAACGGAATGCGGACCCCTCGAACCGCCAACGCTAACCGTGTTGGCGACTGCTGCCGGGAGGACGAATCTTGTTCAGAGCTTTGGGTATTCTCTCTGTCGTCGCCGGCCTGATCCTGTGTCTCTCCCTGTCGCGCGCCGCCCGGGCCGGCGAGCGCCGCCCCAGCGAGGAGGAGATGCGCGCCGCGGTCGATAAGCTCAAGAAGCTGCTCGCGGAAACGCCGCCATCGAAGTACGAGACGCTCGAGGCCCGGGTCATGGAGGTCGGCGAGAAGGCCGGGCTGCTGGGGGACGCCGGAACGCTCGCCGGGCTGGAGAGCGCTGGCGGCAAGCTCGGGGGGCTGCACGGGAAACTGGGCAAGTTCTGCCTGTGCTTCACGACCGCGGCGATCCTCAAGAAGCAGTTCGTGGACCGCAAGCCCGCCGGCTGGGACGCGCTCAAGGCCGTTTCGCTGTGGTCCACCGGCAAGATCGCCGGCGGCCCGGTGGCGGCGGCGGTGGGGCTGATGCAGTACGGCGCCGAGCGGGCCGCGGAGGGGCTCTACGCCAGCGTGGACGCCAAGTGGTACAGGGCCTACTCCGAGTACAACCTCCGCAAGGGACCGCCCTCCGGCTGCTTCGCGGCCTTCGCCGGCAAGTCCGACCGCGCGGCGATCGAGAAGGCCCTGGCCGGGCGGCTGGACGGCTTCTGGAACGACGAGGCTTACTTCGAGCAGCGCGGCTGGTCCGTGGTGGAGGTCAAGTACGTCCGGGAAGGCACGTCGGTCCGGGAGGCCTACCGCCGCCGGTTCCTGGCCCAGTACGTGATTCCCGCGCTGGTCGAGATGGCCGAGTCCGCCGCGATCAAAGCCGAGGTCGCGCTGGTCCTCGAGCGCAAGTGGGCCGAGCAGGAAAGCCACCTGGACACCGTCCGCGTCGAGATTCCCAGGATAATCGACGTCGGCTCGGGGATGCGCACCGGAGAGGTTGCGGCGAAGCTGCTGCACCGCGGCAAGCAGCTCGGCCGCGTCCAGGCTGACAAGGACTCCGGAGCGGTCTTCAAGTTCAAGGCCGACGAAATCCGCGACGCGCAGGGGAAGCTGGCCCCCAGTCTTGACCTTGAGCTGGAGGCCGCCGGCAAGGCCAGGCTCAACGGGAACGCCAGGCTTCAGCTCCGCCTGGGGGACATGTCGTTGAAGACCGGGAACTCGGCCGCCGGGCGGCACCTGACCTACGTGCACGAAGAGCCGGTCGAAGTGCGCTTGGCCTATCCGGTGACGGTCAGCGTGAGCGGAAAACTGCCCAGGTTCACCTCCCGGATCCGCATTTCCTCTATCCCGCTGCTGGGCAGGTACGCGGACCCGAACAACAGCCGCTCGGTGCTGAGCTCCCGTGGCAAGGGCGGGGTCTTCCAGTTCGCTGCCGTGCCCAGCGGGCGCTGCACGGTGGAGATCGACGGCCGGGCCGCCGGCGGTTTTTCGGTCCTGGGTCCCGTCAGCCGCCAGTGCAAGGCCCCCGGCAAGCTCGACGGCTCCAAACCGGTCCAGCTGCCGGCGAAACCCGACTTCCGCGCGGAGTTCGAAGCGGTCAAGAAGGAACTCCCCGGTCTCTCCGATCCGGACCGTCCGCTGGCCACGACCCGAGCACGGATCGGGAAGGCCATCGCCGCGCTCGCGGGCAAGGCGCAGGCCTGGTCCCGGGAGGCCTACGCGACCGACAGGCATATCTCGGCCCGCCACAGTTGGCTGAAGAATGCCAAGATCTCCGCAGCCCGGCGCAAGGCAGCAAACGCCAAGCTCAAGAGGGCCGAGACCCAACTCGCCGCGCTCAAGCGGCAATTCCACGCCGAGCTTGAAAGAATCAAGCGGGAGGACGCGCAACTGCGCAAAGCCATTGATCGCCGCAACAGCGCCAGCGCGGATGATCTCAAGCGCACGCACTCCGCCGCGTCCGGAAAGCTGTTCGAGGCCATTTCCGGGCTCAGGAACGCCATGCGGCGCGCGGAGAAGGCCGCGGCGCAGGTCGTCGAGGAGAACGTCCGCGACACCATCGGAAGAATGACTCCGGCGGAGGCGGAACGCAAGCTTAAGGAAATCGAGAAGTTGAACGCAGATGCGACTGCGGCCTCGGGCAAACTCGCGGCCGCTCTCAGCGCGGTAGACCGCGCCCGGAACAAGCAGCTGGCCGCGCTGGAGAAGTGGAACGCGACGCGCGTGCTGACGGGCAGTCCCCGGCGGCACGACATCGGTCGTGTTCGGCTGATCGCGCGGCTCAAGCTCGAGTGCGCGGACCTGCAGGCCTTCGCTCCCCGGCGCAGGAGTGCGGCGGCGATGGCGGAGGTCCGTTCGAGGCTGGCCCGGCGCAAGGCCGGCGACGCCGAGGTCGCCAAGCTGCTCAAGGAAACGCTGGATCTGGCCCGCAAGCTTCCCAACTCCGGGGCCTACGAGGTCCAGCGCGCGGTGGTCTACTGGGAGAAGCAGTTCGCAGGCCTGGTCGGCAAGCCCGAGACGCAGCGCGTGACCGAGCTCAGGTATCTGGCCGGCGAAATCGGCAAGGTGCTCGACAAACACAAATCGGTGCTGGGCGACCTGCGCCGCGGTGGAAAGAGGTCCGCGACCGACTTCAGCCGCCTGGCCGAGAAACTCGCGCGCCTGCGCAGGCTGCTCGCCGAGGCCCGGGCATTCGCGCAGGAAAACAGGCGACGCATGCTGGCCGAGGTGGTCTCCCGTGACCGCCGCGCGCGCCTGCTGCGCGACGGCCCCGGCGGACGGGCCGGGAGGCTCGAGTCCGAAGTCGCCACGGCGCTGGCGAACCCCGACGCCTACTTCAAGCCCGCCGAACAGGCAACCGCCGGCATCGAGAAGCTCCTCCGCGAGGCGGCCGCGCACGCGCCCGCTCACATGGGCAAGGCCCTGGAAAAGCTGTCCACAGCCTGGACTGAAATCGACAAACTCCCGGCGCCCATGGCTCCTGGCATTCGCTACAAGATCCACGCCCTCGCCCGCCGCCTGTGCGCCAAGGGAGCGCTGGAGGCCTACGCCCGAAAGTCGAATCGGCCCCTGCTTGTTTTCGACGCTGCGAAGTCACCGTTCGCGCACGCCATGGTCCCGCTCACGAGCAGCGGTCACACCTCGCACAAGGGGCTCACGGCGCACCTGGTGGGAGTGCCCAAGGGCTGCCGGCCGACGCTGGAGCTCTGGACTGCCACGGACATACGCAGGATACCGCCCGCTCCCGGCGGCAAGTACCGCATCGGGGTTACCACCGGCGATCGGGAAGTCTGCATCGTGATCCTGACCGGCCTCAAGGACGTCGTACCCATCTGCGGGGAGTATCTCGGGCAGCTTCTGGTTTTCTGATCCCGGCTCGTGAGTCCTGTACCTGTTCAGCGGACCGTGATCTTCTCCCTCAAGCCTCATCTCTCCCGCAGGCGAGGCTTCCCGCGCGAGGAGCGGGAGAACGGGAAGGGAGCGTCGCCAGTTGAGCTCTGCGGGCCCACGGAAGCCAGGCGACACGAAGTATCGCGGCCGGCTTTCGGGGCAGAGCTCAGCCTATGACACCAGATTCTGTCTGACTGTCATTGACACATACCGTCGGCGGAGAATCGGAACAGGACGCGCTGGGCCGGTAGACTGGATTCAGGTGCCAGGGATCGCTGAACGGAGACAGCGCCTCCTGATTGAGCGAGAATCCATGTCCTCTGCAATATCAGGACACGGCTTACGGTTTGGCCGGAACCGCTGCCTTGTTGTCCGCTTCGAGCGGCCAGCCCGGGTTCTTCCCGGATCCCGCATAGGCCCCTGCGGTAGTGAATGTTCCCTTGGACTTCCCGTTGAAATCCAGGTCGTACTCCGTCTCTTTCTTGAACGCGCTGAGATCAAGCGGCTGGACTGCACACTTCCCGGCAAGGGGATAGAGATCGATCTGTCCAGGTTTCTTACCGGGCTTGTTTACGTATTCAGAAGCCTTGCCCACTGGAGCGAATATGTTGCTCTTCGCCTTGACAACCTTGCCCCGGGTCAATGTCTTGGCAAAGACCAGGTTGCCCATGAACTCGGCGACACTTGCCCTGTCTCCGACAGAAACAGCGGTTCTCGCCGCGTAGATGGTGTTGTTGTATATCGAGGTGTGTTTCACGGGGTGTTTGCGGTTGGACTGAACGCGTATGGCGTTTCCGGCCACGTCGACAAAGATGTTGTCGTGGATGGTCACGCCGCCGGCCACCTGCAGCAGTGACTCGCGCGGGTTATGGACCAGCAGGTTTCCGTAGATCTCATAACGGTCCTGCGATCCGGGACCGGAATCCGGGAAATTGCCGACCAGCAGGTTCGGACGGTTTCCGCTTGGGCTGCGCCTATCGTCTTTGATGAAGACGTTGTGGCGGATGATCGTGGTGCAGGGGCCCTCCGGCATTCCCTTGATCTTGGGCCGGTTCTTCTGGTACTTGATCTGCATGCAGTAACCCACCGGATCCTTGACCAGGTTGTATTCGATAAGCCCGTTAACGAACGGCTGGTGGCCGTCCGAGTTTCCGAGGTATAGGCCGGTGCCCGCATTGATGACCCGGTTACGCCTGATGATCCATCCCCAGGTTGATGTCTTCGTGGAGATGCCAACCGTGTTCTGGCTGCCATTGTGATTCTTGATGGTGCATCCTTCGATCCAGATGTGATGAGTGGGACTCTTACTGCTTACCGTACGGGCCTTGAAGCCGTCTATGCCAGAGAGTCCTTTGCCGTCCAGGGTCAGATTCTTGAAGGCGACGTAACTGCAGCTTCTAATGTTGATCGTGTTACGTCTATTCCGGCCCACGAATACGGCAGGAGCCCCGGAGGCGGGGCCCTGGATTGTGATCCAAGCGTTGGGCTTGCCTCTCAGACCCGAAAGAGACATTCCGGAGGTGTAATTTCCTGGAACCAGGTTCAGCGTGTCACCGGCTTTAAGCCTGGAAAGAGCGGACCTGAGGGTTTTCGGGTTGGCCTTGTATGCTTGTCCGGCCAGTACTGTCCGGCCTGCAACCACACTGAACAGCACTGCCAGGCAAACGAACTGAAACCACGATTTGCGACAGAAGCTCATGACCGCCTCCCGTTACCCTGAAAAGAGTCGTTCAACCCTCTCGCATGCGACCCGCACTCGGGGGAGCCCGGCGCCGACGGCTGTCATTGGATCTGTCAATCGGCGCTCAATTGCCGGACACTAGGTCGTGCGCCCATAATTGTCAACAGCCATTCCAGAGCCTGGGCCGGTCCACCGGCCCAGCGGACGGTGGCCACCCCCTGCCCCCCCGGCCACAAGATTATCCCAGCGCTCCCGCAGGTGCGGAGGAAGAAAGAATCGGTCAGAAACCGCTGCATTCAGGTGCCACAGATCGCTGGACGGACACACTGGGGACGGCTGAAACCAGGCTCTACAGACGAGGGCTAACTACCTGCCAGGACTGGGGGTTCGGCTGAATTACTGAACAGCACGCCTTTACCAGGACGAGTACGATCCGATCCGGTCCCTACTTCGTAAACATCGGCAAGTAACGGTAGTAGACCTCCAGGCACAGCGCACCGACAGCGGTGGAGTAGACCCGGCCGCCGTAGCGCGTCTGCCGGCCCAGCGGATCCCAGGAGCCGTCTTTGTCGTTGGCCGAGCCGTCCATCGGACCGCCCTTGCACTGTTTGGGCAGCAGCGTCTTCTTCAGCGCCGCGTTCCACGTCATCCAGTCCTTGCCGCCCATCTGGAACATGGCCAGCGTGCCGTAGTACCAGTGGTAGAAAGTGCAGGGCCCCCAGACACAGCGACCGTTCTTCTTGTCCCAGGCCGGCAGGTTCTCGGGATCGCTCATAAGGTACTCGGCACCCTTTACCAGCCACTTGTTGGTGTTCCTCTGGCCCATGAACTGGCGGCAGACCATGCCCACCGCCGTGGTGGACGGCACGCCGCGCGCGTTCATGTAGCCAACGCTGCCGTTCTTCTTGTTGGTGCAGCGGTTAATGAGGTTCATCGCTCCCTGGAACCCGGCACCATCGACCTTGAGGCCGGCGATCCTCGAGCTCTTCAGGAACATCACGTACCAACCGGTGGCGGATACGTCGCCGGCCGACTTGTTCTCGTAACGCCAGCCCTCGTAGGGCTTCTGGTGAACGTTGATGGCGAAGTCCACGGCCTTCTGCGCCGCGGCGCCCACCTGCGGATTCTTGGCCATGCCGTAGGACTCGGCCAATGCCAGCGCGGCGATGGGATGCAGGTAACCGCCGCCGTAGCCGTGGTGGAACTCGCGGTACTTGTAGCCGATCAGGCCGTCTTTGGGACTCTGCTGCGAGATCAGCCAGGCCTGAGCGCGACGCACGTTGTCGCGGAATCGACCGCTCTTCTCGGTGTGGCCGGCTCCCAGGAACGCCAGCAGCGCGAGGCCGGTGATGCCCACGTCGCCATCGTTGCCCTTGGCCTCGTACTTCTTGCCGTTCCAGTGGCCGTCGGGCTCCTGGTGGCGGGCGAGCCAGCGCAGCGCGGCCTCTACTGCGCTTTCGGTCGCTGGACTCCCGCCGAAGCGCGCAACGGCCTTCTTGCGGCCACCACCGTCACGGTATCCGAAGCAGCCGGCCATCCCGCCGCCGCCCACTCCCACGGACCCGGTCACGCCGGTACCGCCCAGAGGAATGTCGCTGATCGCGTCCTCCTGGCCGCGCGCGGTCCGGGTGTCCATGTCGTTGTCGGTCTCGAAGGTCTCGGAGACCTCGGCCTGTTCGTGAACCACCACCGGGTTCTCGACCTGGGTTTCGGCCTTGACCTCCTGGGGGTTCTTGAAGATGTCCCGCTTCTTCTTGGGATCGTACTCCGGCTGTTCCTTCTTCGCCAAGTCGGCGGTGATGGTCACCTCGTCGATCTGCGGCTGCGGCAGCGCCACGGTCAGCAGCGTGGCCAGCAGGAAGATCACCGAGTGTACCACCGCGCTGATCACCCACCAGGGCATCGCTCCGACGCGGCGCTCGATCTTGGTGGCCCAGTCAGCCTCGTAGGCCCCCTCGAGATCGCCTGCAAGCTGATCTTCGGGGAGTTGATTCTGAACCTCTTCGATTGCGGCTCGAAGGTCAGTACTGGTAGCCATGTATCTGACTCCTCCCGGGAGTGCGATCACCCATCAATCACGCACCAAGAACTCCCTGCGGTCCTCGAAATAGCCTAACGCGGGAAACCGCATCTGGTTCACGCCAATATATCATATGACCCGACATTTCCGCTCCGCTTTGGCGTCATGTTCAGAAACTCCGCCGAGCCCATCATGCGGCCCTTGGGCGATAGAGCTTCAGTAATTCTCCGGGCCCCCAGTATACCCCCCCCGCGATAACCGGCAGCAAGCATCTCTCACATTTGGCGATGCCAGGTTCTTGACCGGCTGTGGTGTGGGGAATATGGTGGGGGCGGAGGCTGACGCTTATGAGCGACCGGGATGTGGGACTCAGGAATAGGGCCCAGCTGCTGCTCAGGAGGCGTGAGGAGCGCTCTGGAATCGGCTTCTACATAAGGCACCACGGCAAGAGGCATCTGGTCTTCCTGGTGCTCTACCTGATCGTTGCGGGTGTTCTCTGGCACTACGAAGCCTCTCATCTGGCAGTGGTGATGGCCACCTTCGGCCTGGCAACCCGGCTTCGCGACTTTCGCTGGTGGTCAGTACTCGCCAGGGAATGGCCCTACACTCTCGAGTTGATCGACTGGGACAGAGTCGCAAGGCTGGCCGAGGCGGATGAGGCGCAAGATGGCTGACCGCCCGGACGGCAGGGAATAGAGGCAAGATGGGTGTCGACGAGAAGCGGCTGTCCAAGATGAGCTACCAGGAGATAGACGGCAGAGTCTGCGAACTGGATGATGCGTCGCTGGCGAGACTCATCAATAGTCGGTCGCGCAAGATCGGTGACAGCGCCTCTGAGGTTCTTGCGCGACGAGGCGTTCGGGCAAGGCTGATCATTGATGCTGCACTGGATGGGCGCATGACACACCGGGACTCGAAGGTTCGGGCCATCAACTTCCTGACTTGTCTGGGAAAGCGATGTCCGGAAGCGGCAAAAGCCTACCTGCATCTTCTCAACGACAGAGGCAAGGACGTCGCGGGATGTGCGCTCTTCGGACTGGTCTTCCTCCGCGACAAGAAGCATCTGCCGAAGCTCCAAGAAAGGCTTGCGGACCTCAAGTCGGATAGCACTCTCAAGCCAATCATCGAGAAGGCCATCGTTGCCCTGAAAAGGCGAAGCCCTCTCCTGTACTCCCCTTACTTCCACGATTCCAGCAACGTCTGGGAACTGCCGAGATGGCGCTTCTGGCGCAAGAGGGGATAGAATCCGACCCCTTGACCGCCACTCTTCCCGGGAATATGGTTGGTGAAGGAGCAGCCATGATGATCCCGCTTGCCCGGAAGAATCCCAACGAGCTCAGCAAGATCGAAGTGTCTTTCTGGACCGGGGCTTCGCGGATTACCGACTACAGGACGATCCTCGTAGTGCGCTACCGCGGGAAATACAGGCCGGGGTCGGAGGGGAATCCCGACGCTACGTTCATGTACGCGCAGGGACGCTACGCGCTGGCAGCGTTCACCCCATGTGCGGTTCTCATTGACCTCACCGAACTGGAATACGAATGGGGCGACATGCTGGAGGCCGTCTTCTCGTTTGCTGCCGATCAGTACTACGACAAGCCCTTCCCCACGGCGGTGCTCGTCGGCGAGAAATGCGCGGATGCAATCGGGACCCTGATCCATGGCATGCACAGCAAGGAGCCCGCGACAACAGAAGACGGCTTCTTTGGTGACTTCGAGAAGGCCTGGACGTATCTGGAGAAGATGGCGGAAGAAGGCTAGGCAGGAGTTCAAAGGTATCTGATGTCCAGGATCGCCCTGATCTCCGACGTGCACGGCAACCTGCCCGCGCTTGAGGCTGTTCTGCGCGACGCTCACAGCTTCGACGTTGAGGAGATCTACTTCCTCGGCGACGTCGTGGGCTACGGTCCACAACCTGCCGAGTGTATGGAGCTGCTGCTTCGCGAGTGCGGCATGGACAACATGATCATGGGCAATCAGGACCACGCCTGCCTGAGTGCTGACAACCGGTGGGGTTACGGCTCGATCTACGCTCGCCAGGCTCTGGAGTGGACGCAGGGGCTGATGGAAAAGTACGTGCTTGCCTGCGGTGGTGAGACGCAGCCGGCACTGGACTGGATACGCAATATGAAGGAGTTCATGACCGTTCATGGCGCCCAGTTGTTCCACGGCAGTCCACGCGATCCTCGCTTCGAGTACATCGCAATGGGCGACATCATCCGTCCTTACGAGACTTCGAAGGTCAGTGACGTCTTCGCGAAGATCAACCACCTCTGCTTCGTGGGCCACACACATGTCCCGGGCGTAATGCTCGAGGCTCCAGTGCGCTGGTTGAACCCTGCGCTGCACCAGCGCGCCGAGACGCCGGAGGAGCGTGACTTTCTCATAGACATTGGCAGCACCTATGAGGTGTCGAAAGAGAAGGCGCTGATCAATGTGGGCAGCGTCGGGCAGCCCCGTGACGAGGACTCGCGTGCCTGCTATGTCCTGTTCGACGGCTCAACGGTCAAGTGGCGCAGGGTCGAGTACGACATTGAAGCAGTGATCGCGCTGATTGAGACTTCGGATGAGTTGAACTCCGCCCTCGGTGACAGACTTCGGAGGGGTCGCTAGCAGCTATCGGGTAATTCAGGCAATCGGCAGACGATACAGGTGAATGTCGCCGTCCTCGGTGGCCACGGCGAATTGCCAGCCGTCCTGGCCGACCATGCTGGGCATCCCGGGCAGGACAGCAGCTACCCTTGAGAACGCAGGAAGCTTGAAGGTCGCCTTGGGCTCGGCTCGCATTCGCTGCGTGCTGTAGACCCGGCCTTCCTCTCCGGAGGCGACTATGACGGTCCCGTCTGGGGCGAAGCAGGCTCGAGGCGACAGCATGTCTTCGGCGGCAGGGCTCTCGTGCATTCTCCCGTTGTCTTCCCCGATGATCTTGGCGCCCTCATCGTAGGTCACCAGCATTCGGAATCTGGAGTCGGGAGGCGAGATCTGGATGCCGGTTATCTGTCGATGGTGGTCAGTGAATTCAGCCCTGCCATTGAGGCGCAAGTGGTACACCAGCCCTCCCGCGCTGAGCCATAGGTCCTGTTCGCGGGCAACGATGAATTCCGATGGGAGACCGTCGCCAATCAGGTAGAGCGGGAAAAAGAACGACTGGGACGCGACCAGATCGCCTGTCGTCGTAAAAACGTGCCATTCCAGTTGCTCTTCCCGCTCAGTGAGAACGTGCAGCTTCCCGCTGGGGTCGTAAGCAGTTGCCAAGCGCCTTTCGGCGAGCCACGGGGGTGCGCCGCCGGGCGGCTCGCTGAAGTTTGACTTGCCCTTCCAGGCCTTGAACGGAAGCATGCGGCCGCGGGGGCCGACGATGGTCGGGCCCTTCTTCTGTGGATCAGGTGCCAACACGAAGGGAGCGCGCCCCACGAGGGCCGCCACTTCCTCCCAGGTGATGAGGCTGTGATCCCCTTTGAGATCCGTCTTGACCAGGACGGCGGTCTGTAGTGCCTCGGAGCAACCACCCGCGAAGATGTCCTGCCCTCTAGCGGCAAAGGAACTCCATGCGTAGCCGCGCGGCAGATTGAGCGTCTCGTACGGTTCGATGTCCTCGCGTGATGGGATGGCTGGCTTGGGAGCGGATGGATTCACGACGGCCCGCGAGCGTCGCAGGAGATAGCGCTTCCCGTCGCGGTCCAACAGCCGGTCGTCCGGGCAGATCGATGTCAGGCAGTGGACGAGCGCGGATGCTTCCGACCGGGACGCGTTTCGCAGTCGGTTACCGGCGACAACTCGCGTCGTATCCAGCGCCAGCGCCCGCGTGTCCTGGTCGGCGTACTTGCGACCTTCGTGGGCAAGACAGCGCACCAGCGGGAGAATCATGTTCCGCTGAACATCAGCACTTCTGAGCGAACGCACCAGCGCCTGGGAATCATCGTGTCTGCCCAGCTTCGCGAGCAGAGCGAAGCGCGCCGTCAGGGCCTTCTCGGCCTGGGTGTGAGAGGGCCACGCGCTGGCCAGCAACCCGAGCGCCTCGTCGGGAACCTTGAGCCGCTTCTCCAGCACCCGCGCTGCCTCCAGGACATTCTCGTCCTCGCAGAACGCCTTCACTGCCTTTCTGAAGGCGGCGCGGGAATTCTCCTCATTGCCGATCTTCGCATGCAACTCGCCGATCTTCTCGAACATCTTCAGACGCTCGTAGATCGCTACGGCTTCGGTTATCAGTCCTCCGTCCACAAGACATTCGGCGGCCTTGAGGGGCGAATTCAGTCGCTTCTCGTAGAGTGCCGCCGCTTCCCTGTAGTGCTTTCCTTCCTTCAGTGCTTGTGCGGCGCTCAGATAGTCACCCAGGAGGTGCGCGTAGACGTATGCGGCCCGACGATAGCGCCCCAGCGCCATTTCACGGTCGGCGGCCGCGCGATACTTTTCGAGCAGGCGCATGTGATATTTATGGTCAATGTCCCAGATGTCGGCAGGGCCGCCGCCTGCAAGGTTGCTCAGGCTGAAGTTCACTTCGCTGGCCATCAGGGACGTCCCCGGGGGAGCCACTCCGCGATGTGGTAGTCCGCTCAAGGGGATCGCGTACTTCAGTGCCCTTTCGAGATCCGTCTCCAGCATGTGGAGCAGGCGCGACACGGCTTTGAAGCGCGACGCTCGAACGCTTTCGCTCATGGCGTTCAGCTTGTTGTCGATCCAGTTCGAAGCTGACTGCAGCCACCCGCCCGATGAGCCCCGGTAGACACCCGCGCGACGTCCGCCCCTGGCAGGGGCACCCTGGGTGGCGAGCCATCCGAGCGCACCGCCCAACAGACCCGCGAGCCCGGCCGCGCCCTTCACGGCGCCGCCCAGCGCCTTTAGCGCACCGCGCTGGATGGCCCGAACTGTCTTGTCGGCGGCCGTGTTGGACGCTTCCTTGGGAGACGGCGGGAGTTCATCGGGACGCTCGGTGCCGATCTCCTCGCCGCTTTCCTTGAGGAACTCCTCCGGGTCCACGGGAATCGCAACATGTACGGTTCGCAGGCAGGGATACGAAGCCACGCCCGGGTGAGCAGCGTCCCACGAGAGACCTCTCGACGGCGGACACCTCAGGAAATCCGCAAGACGCAGGCAGTCGCGCTTGTCGAAGCCGACTAGGCCTAAGGACGGGTGCAGAACGTACAGGTGTCCAGGGAGCAGTTCGCGGAGTTCCCCGTCGAGGACCGGTGGCCACAAGCGGGCCTCACACGGCAAAAACAGATTCCCTCCGAACTGCTGGTAGGGATGCGGCCTGTGGGACACGTCCGGGCAGGTGCCAGCTGGTACAACGACCAGGGTCCCCACCGAACTTCTGTCCTGGTTCGAGGCGGGCAGATGATAGAACCGCAGCTTGCTGTGAGGAACACCCCACAGACACACCTCGCGCGCCAGGGCCTCCGGGTCGTTGCCCGCCATGAACCATGCGGTGGGCTGCACCTCTCCCTTCGCGTCGAAGCGCAATCCCAGCTTGAAGGGCACGGACGTGATGCTCATGTCATGCGTGCCTTCCATACCTGGAGACCGAAGGCCTCGACGTGCGCCATCAGCTCATCGCCTTCGGCGCTCGGATTATCGCCGATAAAGAACTTGGGCCCGAAGAACTTACCGCTGGAGCTCCAGCCTGCAGTGGTTCCCTCATTCACGAGCACCAGCGTCACTTCCGGGATCGATGTGTCGGAGCTTCGCAGGTGCATCAGACCGCGGGAGTCGATCCATACCTGACTCCCATCCCTGAACTCCACCTTGCTGAGGTGATATCCCAGTCCACGCCCTTTCCCGGCTCCGCGGAACGGAAAGAGGTCCATGTTCTCACGGGGCATGCGCAGCTGCGTCAGGCCAACGCACTTCTTCGGCACACCTCCTAGCCAGTAGCCCTCCCTCAACTCGGGACACAGCACATTGCATTCCTTGGCTGTCGTGTCCTTCTTGAGCACCAGTGCGAGTTGCCCGTCGTCGAGTACCGCGGCGTGAGTGAAGGCCTGCATCTTCCTGCGAACGTTGTAGTTGGTTCCGATCAGGCTGTGTGCCTGAGCGTGCAGGAAGAGCTCAGGACAATAGGCGGTCTCGCTCTTGGGCTTGCCCGAAGCGAGAGAAACGCCCACTCGGGCATCATAGGGCAGTCTGGGTGTTGCCGCGTGGATGAACATCCTGCTGCCGTCTCTGGATGTGCCGCCGACCCTCTCGAGGTTCCTGCCCCTGAGATCGACCTTCGACTTGCGGCCTGTCGTCACGTTCAGCAGCGTGCGGTCCGTGTAGAAGGCCATGGTGCTTTCGAGGGGCTCCGAATCGAACAGGTGCGCCACATTGCCGGGGTACGTCAGCTTGAGTTTCTCCAGCTTGGGTGCGCGCCCCTGAACCGTAAGCGCGTAGTAGTCCGCGTGGCCTTGCCTGAAGAACCGTCCCATCAGCCAGCGCGTGCCCAGAGAGAGCGGCAGCCCCTCGACCCACTTCCCGCTTTCCAGATCCACGGCCTCGACTTCCTGGCCGTATATCAGGCAGAGGAGGCCTCGGTCCGCATATGTGGCCTGGACTTGTTCCGAGCGGATCTGCAGTGCGTTGGAGCGTTGTTCTCCAGTTTCCAGATCGACTTCCAGTAGGTGCAGGGGGCTGCCCTTAACCCCGCCAACAGCAGCGCGCACCTTGCCGGAAGGGTCAAGATGCAACCACTGCACCTTGCTGGAGGGCAATCTCTCGCAGACCTGCCTGGCTCCCAGTGAATTGTCCCGCCACTGCAGTAGCCTTCCGTCGTCGGTGATCATCACCATGCCCTGCTGGGGACAGTAGTCCCAGTCGCAGCGATGCCAGGGGATGTGATGTGTCAGGAGCAGCGGGAACGGACTGATCCCGAAGATGGCGGGCAGCGTGGCGTCGAACTCCTCCGGTTCGACAACGGGCAGTCGAGGCTTCCGCTTTGTGAAGAGGTCCTCGAGGCTGACCTTGGCTTCCTGCATGACGCGAATACCCAATCCCGTGGCCCGGGAGAGGCTGCAGTTGCCGTCCCGACTGACCGTGGCCACGTAGATCGGCTGTTCGCTGTGCTCGAACAGCCAGGACCGGAAGTCCCGGTCGCTGAGCACATCTTCGCCGGTAATCAGGACCGGTTCGCTGGTGCCGTCCTCCTTCCTCGCGAGTTCGTCAAGGAACTCAGGGATGGCCTTCCCCGGATGAGGCTCCGGTTCCAGGGCTTCGAGGTGCCGTATAAGCCCCTCGCGAGTCAGGAGGTCGACGGGGACGGCCTGGTCCGCGCACGCTCTGAACGACTGGAAGTCGAAGTGAGGATCCGTAGTTGCGGCAAACGCCAGAGCGAAGGCCGTCGCGAACAGGCGGGACACGCCCCACATCCGGACCCCGACATCGAGCAGCAGCGAGCGGCTGCCGTTCGGAGTGGTCGGCGGCGCGTCCCTGCGCAGGTACAGCGCCTCCCTGAGCGCGATCCTGACAGCTAGGGTGAGGTCATCGTGGACGAGCTCGCTGAGCAACAGCCGGTCGACCTGCCCGCGATTGGTGATGTCGGAGAATCCCCCGATAGGCAGCTCGTCCGGATCGCTGGGCTGACGCGGGATGTTGACCACGGCCATGAGCTGTCGAGCCAGACTCGACAAACCGTGTAGCTCGTCATCGTCCTTGAGCTGGTCAATCAGTGCTCGGGCCTGTTCGAACGGCGGCAGTTCGATGGGTGCTTCTTCGGGCAGTTCATCGAGCCCGGTCCGCTGGGCCAGTTCCAGGTCTTCTTCCGTGAGCGTGCGGTCACACAGCCCTTCGTAGAGCGTCTGCAGTCCGGTTACCAACTGCTTGAGCGATCTCCCGCGCTCGCCCGGTCGCGGTGCATCCTGTTTCAGGCGCTCTGGAGGAATGCCTCCCTTGAGCGTCTGCACGATTCGGTTCGCCTGTTCCTCGCTGCCTCTTCTCCTGTTGCCCTCGAATGTGGTTGCCGCCAGAGCACAAAGCGCCGGGACGCCGCAGCGCATGTTCTTCGGCAAAGCGTGAACCCGATCAAGTGCTTTAAGGACCTCCTTGAGCACGCCCCGAGAAGAGCCTGCCGCGAATGGCAACGCCCGGTCGCCGTGTGAGCGATGCGCTGCTCCGGCCGCCTGAGATATGTGCCTTATCACGTCGACGTGCGCTTCAAGATCTCGTAGAAGCCCCGCCAGGATTCCCGCGGGCTCGTTGCTTTGGCCCCAGCGGTCGCGGCACGCTGCCAGCAGGAGGATTACGGACTCGATGGGCGGCAAGCCGCCCGTGCTCAGATGACCTATGACCGCCTCAACTTCGGCGCGGAAGGCTATCCACTTTCCGTCCGACCACACGGCGACGCGGCCGTCGTCGGTCCAGCGCCAGAAGGAGAACGGCTTCGGGCGCAGGTAGTCGATGGAAACGGGAATGGCGCTAGGCATCGTCACCCATTCTCGCAGTCAGTCTCGCTGCGCTCCGACTGGCTGCCACAAAGCTCTCGCTTCCGATCCTCTCGGCGGTGCCATCCGAGTGCAGCAGTACCAGATCATCCCCGCCGACCTCGAACAGGTCTTCCAGAACACTGTGGTCGACCGGGGGGTCCCAGCACCAGCCACAAGGCACACCGAGCCTGCCGACCTGCACGTAAGCGGTCCCCATCAGGACGGGTAGCGGTCTACCGGCAATCAACACCCGCCCGTCTCCACATGCGGCGAAGCGCAGTGATGAGAGTCGGATGGAAGAACATGCACAGGAGTAGTCGACCCACGCGTCCTTATCGGCAATGAGCAGGTTGGGGTCGGACTCGCGGAACTGTCGTATCATCTGGACCGGTGTTTTGATTTCCGAGAGGCCGGCGAACGCGGCTGCCTGGGGCTCCGGCCTGAGGAACTCGCGAATGGGAATCCACGTGCCTTCGGGCAGCAGCCCGGTCGGCACCTGCGAGCCGAATGGGGTTATTCGGCCGCGTTCGTCTACGCTGAATCGTCTGGCGCCCGATACCTTGCGCAGCCGATCATTAATGACCTCGTCGAATCTCGGACCGGCCGCCCATATCGATTCGTCGCGGAGGCAGACTTCGACGTCTCCCAGCGGACGAAGCGCACTGAGGCTCCCGGCCTCAGCCGCGGTGACGCACGCGGCCCAGGCTGCCTTCACTGTTCCCCTTCCCACCTGTTCCAGAGAGTCTGGATCTTCCCTTCCAGATAGGTGCGTTGCTCCGAATCGGCAAGCCACTGACAGCGGCGCGAGAGTACCGCGAGGTGTTCCTTGAGCGCCGCCTGCCCGCCCGAGTCGGATTCCGTCGAGTTCAGCTGTTCTTCGATGGACTGCAGGTCTCTGGCCAGAATCTCGGGATCGGGCGAGTCCTTCCTTTCGGCGCGGGGGTGCTTGACCCCTTCCGCCTGATCCTTGCCGATGGCTTCGTCAACCAGCGAGGCCAGGACTTCCTGCTGCTCCTGGCGATCCCAGATGTAGCGCAGGACCCAACAGTCGGAGAGAGCCGCTTCCGTTCGGCCGCACAGCAGCGCGCTCGCGGCGATCAGGCGCTGCAGCTTCACCGCACGGCGGTCGGAGATCCCTATTCCCGCGTGCCTGAGGTCGAGGACCAGCTTGGAGTAGGACTGGCGCATCGGGCCGAGATCGACCTCGTGCAGTTTTACCTGCAGAGATCTGATGTCTTCGACGCTCAGGGTTGTCCCCCGGTCGACCATGCCCGCGTCGATCCTCCAGCCCGCACCCAGGACCTCTTCCAGTCGTTCGTCGGGTACGTTGTCGCAGCGAACGCGTAGCAGAAAGCGGTCGAACAGCGCGCACAGCGCTTCGTCTTCGGGCAGGTGGTTGCTGGCGCTGATAACGGTCAGGAGCGGCAGGGGGATCGTCTCCTTGCCTCTCCTGAACACGCGCTCGTTCAGCACCATCAGCATGCTGTTCAGAATGGCGCTATTGGCGTTGAGGATCTCGTCGAGGAAGACGAGGTCGGCTTCCGGCAACATGCCTTCGATGTTGGTGACCAAGTCCCCTGCCCGCAGCTTGCGGATGTCGAAGGGGCCGAACACCTCGTTGGGCTCGGTGAATCGCGTCAGCAGGTAGTCGAAGGTCTTGCCCTCAAGGCGACGCGTGAGTTCCTGGACCAGCGCGCTCTTGGCCGTGCCCGGGGGGCCCAGCAGAAACAGGTTCTCCCCGCCCACCACGCAGACGCCCAGCAGGTCGATAACCTCGTCCTTGCCGACAAAGGTGCTCTTCATCGGGTTCAGCACTTCCTGAACAAGCCGGGCACCCGTGTCCAGGCTGCTGCTTTCGTTGGCATCCGTCATGTTGTTGTCTGCTCCTCAAACAAGTGGGCGAACTTCGGGCAGAGGTCGCGGGCCAGGCCCACGCTGCGTACTATTCCATCACGAACCAGCGGGTAGTCAGCGCGAGAAACGTCTCCACGTTCCATAATCCGGTCAATGTAGAGCTGCCTGAGTGCCCGGTCTTCGATGAACGCAGATATGTCTACTTCGCCGACGTTGTCCATGCCCACCGACGATAGGGGCCACGCGCGGGCCAGTGTCATGAGCTCCTGGACCAGAGGATCCTCTTCGGCCAGCCCGCGGGCCAGCGAGTACACGTCGGGCAGATACTTCAGCAAGAGGTCCGCCGAATAGGCCGCAGCCGTGCCCTGCTCTTCCGCGCAAGGCACGGACATGGCCTTGTGCACTTCCTGTGCATCCGCATCGCGGTGGACGAGATACAGGCAGGCGCTGTACAGCCTTGCTGCCGCCCATTCGGAAACGCAGAGGATCTGTTTGGGCGGTTCAAATGCTGAGTTCAGCCTTGCAGCTTCGTCCAAGGATTCGAACAGGTCCTGACATGCTGCGAAGTCACTGTCCTTGGGCGCCTCTCTCATCTCGATGTGAACGGTGCCTCTCTCAAGGAGTTCGTTCAGAAACGCGCGCATCTCCATATAGCGCTCCACCTCCCGACACGAGATCCGTATTGAACCGGCAATTCCGAAGGGCGTGGTATGTTACCCCCTGGGTGTGTAGAGGTCAACCGTTGGGGGCTGGACTGAACAGGCAGTGCCAACCGGTCTCCTGTAATCAGAGCCTATCCAAGATGTTGAAATCCTGAGTCCGGTTGAACTCCTCCAGCCTCGCTACCAAGCCTTCGTCTCCGGGGCGCATAAACGACCCACCTTCCACCGCCAAGCCTTCATCATACAGGCCAAGGAAGACCGAGACGTCCTTGTCACGCGCGTGCTTCGCTGCCTGGGCGACGTCCATCAGCCTAGGCGGAACATACTCACCCCGCTCGAAGCTCTCGGCGAGTGGCGTACCCGAGGAGACGTAAGTGGGATTAACATGCACGTTGATCTCGACGCCGTGGCGGGACGCGACCTTTCCCAAGTAGTCGATCGCCTGACGAACGTCTTCCACAGCCTCTGCGTCACTCATCCCCGGCACCGGCTTCTGCATGACGTAGCACTTCAATCTGAACTTGTATGGTGCGAGATCCGCAGCCAACCTTTCCAGCACATCGAGATCCAGACCCTTGCGGAACGCTTCGTTGCGAATTCGCTCATCGTATGCTTCCAGGCCTATGGCGATCTCCAACTGCGTCTCGGTTCCGCCCTCTTTGAGCGTGCGGGACATCATCTCCAACTCAGCAATGTCCACGTACTCAGGTCGACTCTCGAAGGTCAGTATGGTAACGTGCGGCAGGTGCATGTTCATCCTGGCCAGCAGGTACATCAGTGCGGTCGAGGAGAAAGTCGCTTCGTCCAGCATCGACCCGTTGTTACTCAGAATCACCTTGCGGACGGAGTCGCTACGCGCCAGCAATTCCTCGTCACTGAAGGCATGGTCGACTTGAGCCATAAGTGCCTCGTAGTCGATATGAAACTGCGAGCATTTCGAGGGCAGATTGCAGCCCAGGCACTTCGACCAGCGGCAGGCCTGTGAGTAGAAGACCAAGAAGAAGATGTCGCCCTCGTGCGAAGACTGGAACCACCGCTGGGCCGGCTTGCGCTTGTCGTGCTCATCGTCAAAGCTGTAGGTCTTGCCACCCTCGCGGGTGCCCCGGAGAATCTGTCTTTCCGCCCTGTTTTCAACCAAGGTCCTGCCTCCGCAATCAGTGCCGACTGCTGCGCACCCTGCGTACGATCAGCTCACACCCTTGGCCTCAAGCAGTCGGATTTCATCGGTCCACTTGAGCCGGTCAGCCTCGTCTACGGACGGATCGGGCAGCAGACTCCTGCGGGTGCAGTTCACCAGCGCCTGCAGCGTTTGGTACCTGCGGGTTTCACCGATGGCCGGCGGGATGTGATCGCTGACGGTCTCAAGAACCCGCTCGAACTCCAGCCTACTCCCTCCGGCCTGGGCCAGCAACTCGGAACGGAGAGACGCGTATGCTGCCGCTGAATAGCCCTGGGTGCACTCCCGCAACTTATCGAGCCCGCGGCTGTCGCCCTTGCCGTCCAGAGCGGGCCCCGCCACCCATCTCAAGAAATCGTCGCGGTCCTCACCTTGAGGGTCGAGCACCGGAATGATCAGGTCGCCGACCCTGCCAGGTCTGCGGATGTCCGGTGAAAGCAGATGAATCCTCGCTGTCATCAGCAGCCAAATGACCCGACCGCGCGCCGCGGGATCGGACATCATCGCCTGTATTTTGCCGGTCAACCGCCGCTCCGTGGGGTGCACGTCTTTGCCCACGCCGCCCAACTGGGTGTCGGCCTCATCCACAAAGATCAACACTTTGCTGAGCGCGTTCAGAACTCGCTTGAGGCGCTCAAGGACGACGTCGGTTTGCCCAAACCACTGGCTTCGGATGTTCTTGAGGACCAAGACAACCATGTCCAATTCGCTGGCCACCGCCTCGAAGATGAAGGTCTTGCCCCCGCCAATCGGCCCACACACTGCGGCCCCCGGCAGTGCGTCCGGGCCGGCAGACTGGAAGCGTGGAATGAGGTGATCCTTGAGGAACCTCTTGAGGCCTCTGAAGCCAATCACATTCTTCAGAGAGTGTCCTGGTTTCTTGAACTCGACAATGTCCTCTCCCAACTGGCTCTTGATATGCTCTTCGACCTTGCCGACGACGTCTTCCATTGTCAGCTTTCGCTCCTCATGGCAGGCTCCCTTGAGCAACTGCATGAGGGCGTGGATGGAGAGTCCGGCGCTGAAGCGCGCAAGCTCGGATTGCGAGCTCCAGAGCTTGATCTTGTTGTCTTCGGGCTGACGCTGGTTGAACCATGCTATGAAGCGCTTGCGCGCCTCTGCGTCGGGCGCCGGCACTTCGACTTCGAGCACCTGTGGGAGCTTGGAGACCCTCGAGCTGATCATGCTGCGTGATTCGGTCAGCAGAATGGCCGCATCACGACTATTGGAGAAGCCCGGGTCTGAGAACCAGTCGCGGCATATGCTCACACGGTGTCTGTCCGTGTCGGACATTTGTGCAACCGGGGCTTCGGGCAACAACATGTCCGCGCCCTCGATGACAATGATCAGGTTCTCTTTGAGGAGTGCTTCCCCGTCTATGTTGGCCCGCGAACAGAGGCACATCTGCCTCAACAATTCCAGAGCCAAGGTGGGCTTGCCAGTGGCCTCCTTGAGGTTCGCCTCATATGTGCGGTCAATAGACTGCAATTCCGCGCGCATGCGCGCCGACGAGATCATCTTCTTGACGGCCAGGTCATTGGCGTTCATCCCAGTTCGCCACCGGAGCCAAGCGTTCTTGACCTTGTCGCGATCTCCGTCCCGCATGAAGCAAATCGGCCCGTTCAGCTCGTAGACGATCAGTATCCAGCTTTCCAGTTCCCACTTGGCACTCAGCAACTCCACCAACGGGACATACTCACTGTTCTCTCCCGCGGCCGGCAGATGGAACAGGTCGTGGATGTTGCCGGTCAGGAGCAGCGTCCGAGATTGCCCCGAATTGAGGATGCGGCCCGCTTGCCGCCAGAAGTCGTCGCGTTCTTCGCTCATTGCCGCAGCACTCCCTCGCCACCGCCGTTATGGACTTCGTCCCAGAAGCGCCGAAACTGCTCTCGCTCCTGCAACACGGTCGGCTCAAAGACCGCCTGGCGAATCTCATTGCGCTGATCGCGGAAACGCTCAAAATCCCTCTCTTGGTCAGGATCGTAGACCGGAGCCACTGCATCGTAGACAATGGTAGCACCCGGCGAGCGGTCGTGGCCGACCTCGCTCCAGTTCCAGTATTGAGAAAGGCCCAACACGCGATCACCCACGTAAATGGCCTCGTTAAGCTCATGGGTCACTATCAGGATCGTGTGCGGAGGGCTCTCCTTGCTGTTTCTTGCCTGCCTGTTCTCGAGGTAGAGCGTCAGCAGCATGCGCTGCAGTTCCTCTCGAGTGGCTTCATCCAGGGCGCCAAATGGCTCGTCAAGCAGGAGCACGGCAGGCTTCATGATCAGCGCCTGGGCTATGGCAACTCGCTGACACATGCCGCCGGACATCTCATGCGGGTACTTCTTGATGGCCTTGCCGAGCCCCAACTTGGTCAGCAGCTCGGCAGCTTCCTCAAGTTGCTTTTTGCGGATGCGTCGCCACTGGAAGTGCCTGAAGAGCCTGAAGGGAATGTTGGTCTTGTCGAGCATCGGGCCGAGGGCAACGTTCTGTTGGGCAGTGAGGAATGGAAACAGAGAGTAGCGTTGGTAGACGATTCCTCTGTCCCGACCTGGCGAATCGACGACCACACCCTCGGGCTCTTCCGTGGGATGCACTACTACCTGCCCCTTGCGCGGCGGATGAGTACCGACAACGGCCCTGAGCAGGGTCGATTTTCCGCACCCGCTCGGTCCCACCAGCGCAACAATCTCACCCCTGATGATGCGGAAGTTCACATCATGAATGACGTGATTCTCGCCGAACCAGTGGTGGACGCCGCGGCACTCGATGACAATCTGTTCGCCGGATGTCATGGTCTTCTCACCGCCCTGTGTACCACGGGCACAAGAGTCGCTGAAGGCGGCGCAGGCTGAAATCCACCCCAAACCCGAAGGCGGCCAGCAATGCCAGGTACGGGTAGACGACGCTCATGTTCAGCAAGCGGGATTGCAGCCTAATCCGGTAGCCAAAGCCCACGTCGCCGCAGACCATTTCGGCAGCGATCAGGAAGACCATTGCCGGCCCGATCTGCAGTCGAACAGCATCAATGACCTTGGGCAGTGTCTGCCGCAGTATGACGTTCCAGACTACCTCGCAGTGCGAAGCGCCCAGCGTATATGCCTTGTAGATGAGTTCCCGAGGCACGTCTTTCACTCCAAGGTGCACGGCTTGCGCCAGTGTTGGCAGCACACCAAAGGCGATCATGGCAATGTACATCTCAGTGTCGGTGCCGACCATTACGAAGAACACCGCCAACGCAGCGGTCGGAGGCACCTTGGCCAGCAGGGACATGGGCGGCGCGAAGAAGGCCTCGATCTTCTCGAAGCAGCCCATCAAGAGCCCAAGCAATACAGCGCCAGCCACCCCACAAGACAACCCCAGAAAGAGGCGCATGCCCGTCGCAAGGGAGTCAACCAGCACCCAGCGCTCGCCAGAGCGATGGTTAACCTCACAAGAAGCAATCACCCCATCCGCGAGTTGTCGCCAAGTCGGGATGGTTGTGTCGTCGGGGTTCTTGAGGTGCTGGAGATGGGCAACCAGAGTATAGGCTGCGAGCAGCACAAGCACAGCTGTCACGGACAAGACAATCTTCAACCTGCGGTCAGCCCTATTCCTGATCAACCCCTTACCTCGCTAGCCAACGACCAGTCATGTCCACCCACTACTTCTTGGCCTGGACCGCTTTGATGTAGGAGGAGTCGAAACGCAGCATGGCATTCCCAGCCGCCGCCTTGTTACCGTAACCCACCGTCGGCTTCTTCTTGACGATGTCGTGCCCGGCACAGAAGGCAACGACCTTCTCCATGACTCTGGGAAGATCTTTGCCTTCGAAGAGCCCCAGGCCATCACTCGGCGTTTTGTAGAACTTGGTCTGCTCAACAACCTTCTTCATGGCCTCGAGCTTGAGATTCGAGAACTTCTCGCCGAGGGCCACCAGCGTGTCATCTCGTGTCGCCGGATCTTCGATCCTCCTGCTAACCGCATAGAAAGTCTCGATGACGGCGCAGGCAAACTCCCGCCCCTTGGGTTTGTCCAGCGACTTCTGAGCCACCACCACCATATCGATGATCTCGCCGGGTATCGTTGTGGAGTCGAACAGGATCTTGGTGTCCTTCCGCTTGTTCAGCGTTTCGAGCACGAAGGGATTCCAGACCACGATAGCACTGTAACCAGACTGCTTCTGCTGCATGGCGGTGGCCGCCGCACCAGGATCCATGTTGGTGAACTTGTAGTCAGATTCCTTCTCGCCCAGCAATTCCAGGTTGCGCACGAAGCAGTACTCAGACACGGTCTTGGCCAAGCCATACACCTTCTTGCCCTTCAGCGCCTTGATGTCTTTGATGTCGTTGGTAACGATGCAGGCATCCGCACCAAAACTGGTGGACGTTGGCAGGACCGCCGCAGACTCCCTGGTCAGGCTGGGATTGAGAACATCCATGTTGGTGATGCACACGGCGTCACACTTGCCTGCACCGTACATCACTAAGCAGGGGTCGTACTCAGCCTCTTTGAGTTCTATGTCCACGCCCCATTTCTTCTCGATGGGGCCGAGTTCGCCCTTCTTGCCGTTGATCAGCTTGACCTCGTGAGCAACGCCGAATGCGCTCCAAGAAGGATACTCGCTCCAGGCCAGCGAGAAGCTGGGTGGGGTACCTCCAGCAGAGGGTTTCTTGCCCCCCTGATCCCCGTCCCCACAACCTGCGATGAAGAACACTATCCCCGCAGTCAACACCATCAAGAAACGTTCGTAAGCAAGTCTCATCCTGTTTCTCCCTGTCAGCAGTCTGCTAAATCGTTTGCCCGCGTAGCCCGGCCTTACTCTGGCAACTTGGCTCCGCCCTCCGCTTCCTTCGGCGCGTCCTCGGTGGCTGGAGCGTCATGCTCCGAGGCCAGTCCGACCAGCGCATCAAACTCCGAGTCTGCCGAGCTTGATCTTGCATACTCAAGGAACTCAGCTTCCTGTGCCTGGCTTTCAATGCCGGAAAGCTCCTTGGATATCTTCGCCTCGGCCTTCATCTCTTGGCGCAACTGCCTGAGTCTCTGCAGTTCACCTGCGGTTCCGTCCTGAGCGATGCCGGCCAACGTGTCACCAATCTCCTTCTCCTGCTTGGCGGTAATCACGTCAGCGACCGCGTCAGCCGCTTCGACCTTAATATTCTCGATATCCCTCAACAGGTGTTGCAGCTGCACCTTGTGCTCGTCGATGCGCTTGCCGTAGTTCTGGATGTCTGCTTCGAGCTCGGTGATACGATCCTGCTTCTCGACCAGCGTTGAAGTGAAGTCGCTAAACGCCGACTGACACTTCATGTAGTCCGCGTCACTCTGGACTTCATCCGTGCTCTTGCCAGCCTTCTTGAGCGCCTCGACCGACTGCTTGGCCTTGGCCAGTGCACCCGCCTTCAGACGCTCAAGCTTCTTCATGTCGTCCGTCAGGCCCTTGACCTTGGCCATCTTGTTCTCTTGCTGCGCGATCAAGCCGGCAACCGCCTGCTTGTATTGTTGGATCCGCGAGATCTTGTCCCGGATGATCTCGTCGTACTTCGCGCGTACCACGTGTGGATTGGTGTCGAGCGCCCGGCGAGCCGAGTCTATTCGACCGGTAAGCAGGTACCCTAAGGCCTTCAGCCATCTTCCAATCGCCCTGAACATCCTACGCTCCTTTCAGCCCCGCTCCCAGATAGAGCCTAGACCTGCGGAACCTCTCCGCTGGGCTCGATCTGTTCTTCGAGTGTTCGTATTCTCTCTTCGACCCGCTTGGCTACCGCCAACCTCTGGTCGAGGTCCTCTCTGATCCTGGCCAGGTCCGACTGAACGTTTTCTCCGGACCTCAGCGCTTGAACTCCCGCAAGCACTTTGCCGAGTTGGCTTATGCTCTCTGTGACGTCCTGGACAATCCTCTCGCGTCGCTTGAGGACCGGCTTACGAGCCTCCTCGGTGGCCATGCTGCGGGCGGTCTCATGCAGTTCGAGGGTCTGCTCAAGCAATGACACGCTGCGGCTGAAGAGTTCCTCCACCCCGGAGGCGATGCTGAACGCATCATGTACGCCAACGTCCGCACCGGACTTCTGCACTTTTCGAAAGCCCTTCGCCAGCGCCCTGAGGTCCCGCAGACATGACTCGGTTCTGGAATCACCATCCCGGGCAAGCCTGGAATCCAGGTTGTCGAGGTTCTTCTCGCGTTTCTTGTGGGCCTCTTTCTGCATGTCTTCAATGACTGCTTTCGAGACCTTCTCGCTGCCCATCAGCAACCGAGTGCAGAAGACGCCCAAGCCCCCAAATGCGCAGACCAGTGCGGCGAAGATAGCGAGGCCTATCTCCATGCTGAACGCCCATGCCGCCAAGAAGATAGAAGCCCCAAGGACCAGCGGCCCCAAGGTCCACGGACTGGTGAGCAGCCGCAGCAGGTATCTTCTGTTGAACTCATTTCTGCCGAGCATCTCCGCTCATCTCTCCTTCGTCGCCGCCACCTAGAAGGGAAGCTGGCCAACAACGAAAGACACAGACTGGGCACTGCCGCCGCTACCAGACGGCTTGCTGGCTCTGGCTCGGATGCGATCCGGACTCAGGCCTTGGTCTATGAGCACCTGCCGCGCTGAAGCTGCGCGCTTCCGCGCAAGCTCGCGATTGGCAACAGGATCTCCCTCGGCGCGTGCGTGCCCAATCACCTGCAGGTAGTAGTGCGGCAGGGACTTGAGCAGACCTGCCAGTCGCGCCAGTTCGCGCTCGCTCTGGATGTTTATTCGCGCCGTGCCTCGAGCAAAGGCGATCGGCTTGGTCTGTAGCTCGCCGACCGGCACAAGGGACGCCCACTGTTCCTCGCTCAACTTGGCCAGCCGGGTCTCGCCGCCTATCTTGCCGAGGTCACCCACTCCCGGCCCCACGCCTTCGATCACCGCCAGCTTCTTCGCAGGGTGGAATCCAGAAGACTTGAGCTCTCGAAGGATGCCATCATAGAACAGGCTGCTGGCCTTGCCCCCCAACGGATCACTATCAAGCGCCCCCGTCTTCACGAGAACCGTGGTGATGTTGCCAACCATGTCTTCGAGATGCTGCGCCCCCCCACCATGAGCAGGCCCCAGCAGACCGAAATGCCCGTAATTCTCGAGAGTGCTCTTCCAGCGAATACCCTCGACGAGCCTGCGCGCCTGTCTGGCCTCGAGCGGTTCGGAACCGCTCTTGCGCGAATCCGCCAGTACTAGATCCACCATGCCGTCCTTTTGCTGTTCGACCGAGTACGCTGAACGCAAGTAGGCAGCGACCAGTGACTTGACGACTTTGGGATTGTCGAGCAGGAACTTCCGCTGGACGACAAGCACGTCAACGATGTAGCCCTTCAGCTTGGAACTGTCCAGCAGGACCCTCGCTCCATCGTCTACGGCCATCGATACGTAGGGCTCCCAGAGCACGAAAGCCCTTCTTTCGCTGGACGTGGACACCTGAAACTTGCGGTAGACTTCAGCCGCTCCGTCTGCGCGCACGTAGGGATCGTCCGGCAGGTTCGGCAAGCTGAAATGCGCCAGTACCGTTCTGGCAAGAAACTCGCTCGGAGAATTGGGTGTCAGCACAATCCGGGCGTCGGCATGGTCCAGATCTCGAATAGACTTCACGGCGCCCTCGCGGGCCACTATGGCGTCTGCGCCCCGCGTCTCGTCGATGACGAGGACTACAGTGCCGGGAAACTCCCCTATCTTGGCGCCGGAAGCGACCAAAGAATCGATTGTGAATGCAGCCAATTGGATCTTGCCCTTGCGGAGCGATCTGACCCTGGCAGTGTAGTCTGCACCATCGTCGACCAGTAGGAGTTTGATGCCCTCGCTCTTGAGTTCGCGCTTGAACAGCTCAGAGCGCAACACTGCGTAGCCGGAGAAGGAATCCAAGGCAATCGCCACCTTGTGTCGGTACTGGCTCTCTGAGCCGGTTTGGTCCTCGATTCGCCCTGCCACGTAAGGGTGCACCAAGTACCTGTACCCGACGGCCAGCATCGCGATGATGAATATCCAGATGGCGGCCGCAGCCAGTACGCTCTTGGACTTCTTCTCCTCCATATCAGTGGCTCTTCCTTCGCTTCTTCCGGCTGAGCAGAACAGGTACTAGGACTACGGCAACAGCCACGCCGATCAGGACCACTGTGGTGCTGCTCATGCCTTCGTCTTCCCCAAGGTCCGTCGCCGAAGTGCGCTTGGATGCAGCGACAGCTCTTGCGCCCGGCGGGAAAGTCCCCAGCGGATGGTTGCCGGATATGGACAGAGCCGTCAGTGCCGCCTCTGCAATCCCGTCTGGCAACGCCGCCACCATTTCGAAAGCATCGGCACCGGCGGCGTCCGAGCCTGTTGCCGACACCTCTGCGAAGACGTCGGCCAGCGCCTTGCGCAACGCCTCGGGGTCGTCGGCACTGCGATAGGAGTGCACCTGTGTAGCCAGGGTGTGCGTTTGAAGCATACCAACGCCGATGACGTCAACGGTAATGCCGCGACTGATGGCCTCAGGCGTGTACTTCTCTACCAGGGTCTTGTCTTGAGCCTCGCCATCAGTGACGATGAGCAGGCGATAAGTCCCATATCCCATCTGCTGTGCGCGCTGCTTGAGCAACAGATCGGCGCCCTTTTTGATGTACGCGCCCAGTGGTGTACTGCCGCCCGGCTCGGGGCTGTCAACCGCCTTGCTCAGTTTCGCGTCGTCCCTAGGACCGAGCGGGTAGACCAGATCTTTGCGCAAGTTGCTGCTGCTGAAGACCAGCACCCCGATATGCGTAGTGCCGGGAACCTTGGTCAGCACCTTCTGCAGTGCCTGCTTGGCCGCGTCCATCTTCCGCACGCTGGTTCCGCTCATCGCATTCTGCATTGACCCGGATGCGTCCAGCACGATCATGACGTTGTCGTGGTCAACTTCGCCGCTACGAGCTCCTTCTGCCAGCAGCACAAAGGAAAGCACTACGGCAGTCAGGATGAGCAGTCTTCTAGAGTCCATTGCCCACCGCCCTAGAAGTCAAAATCTGTCTGTGTGGTAGCCTCGGCCTGCACCCGCAGAAGCCTGAACTCCACGCGCATGTTCTGCTTTGCTTCCTTCATACTACGCGGTTTGGCGACAAAGGGCTCCCTGATGCCCACCCCAACCGGCTGTATCTGGGTGATGTCGATGTGTATACCTTTGGCCTTTGCGTACTCCAGCACTGAATCACGAACGGCCTTGGCTCGCTTGCGCGACAGGTTGAGCGCGGCCTGCATGGTCGCTCGGGCATTGTGTTTCGGGACCCCGTCAAACTCCCCCTTCTCTATCAGCGCTACGAGGGTCCGGGTGGCCTTCAGATCCAAGGGGCGGCCTTGAAGCGAGTAGCGGTAGTTGCCTCTGCTGCCCGAGCGTTTGATGATGGACTTCGCCATCCCTGCCTTCACCAACTCCAAGAGTGTCTTGGTTGGATCGGCGTGGCCACGGACCGCGATCACCGCGTTGCCGTACTTGTCGGCGGTCTCAATCACCCGCTGGTACTCGACACCATACTGTTCAGCGCTGAAGGTCTTCTGATTGGGCTCAAAGCTAATGGTGAACGACAGAATCGTGCGGTCATCCAGCGCTCCGGAGTTCAGGGCTTCGATCTCCTTGAGCACCGCTTCAGGGCGGAAGCGATCACCCCTGTCGGTCTTGGTCTTGGTGAGATACTTGAGGAATACCGGGGAAGCGTAATCTAGCCCCGACGGTATCAACCCCGCCCTGACTTTGGCGTATCCACGACCAACAGCAAGGTCCAGTGCAGACTTCTGGAATGCCTCAAACCCATGAAGGTTGTTCTTCTGCGTGAAGAAGGCAACGTTCCCCGGATAACCAACAAACGTACAGTCCGACAACAGACCGTGGGCGTCCTCTTCGAGCGTGGGGAGCACCTTTTTGCCGTAGATGCTCTGGGCCGTCTTCAGCAACTTCGTATATCTGGCCGAGCCCTTGCCCTCGTACTGCTTCTTCAGGTCAATCACCTCTTCACAGGCCTTGAGATACCCGGCAACAAACCGAGCAACCATCTGCTTGTTCGCGTCGTAGAAGTCCTTGCGGCAAACGTAGACGTCCGCTATTGAGCGTGACAACTCTGCCGTGGACACCAACACCCGGGATCCCTTGACCGTTCCTTCGGCACCAGTCCCTGTATCGCGAAGCCCGCCACAGAGACCGATCATGTCTGGACTGATCACGCAACAAGCTGCAATCGCCGGGTTCTTTCGGAACATCTCCGCCGGACCCTTCGGCCCTGTGAGCTCCTTCGCCCAGACAACCTTGATGTCATCCCAGCTCAGGCGCCCCGTCTTCAGAATATCGTCGAGCATTCCAACGTGGGGCCCGCCTTGCTGCAGAACGATCGTCCTGCCTTTCAGGTCAGCGATGGTCTTAATCCCCTTGCGAGCCACCAGGTGGTCGCCAGCGGACCAAGTCATCTGCATTATGACGACGCCTTTGGTGCGGGGATCTGAACCTATGACCTCGGAAGCCATGCCTATCATGCGGTAGGTTCCCCGCAAGAACGGGCTCTTGCCGGACACGTAGTCCTTGACCTGTTTCACGAAGTCATCACCAGCCACCAACTTGAGGTCCAACCCCTGCTTCTGAAAGATGCTACCGGGTTTGGTCCTTAGCCCCCCGTTGGCGTGGAAAGTGGCGAAGTCACCGCCCCATGTAATGAACGGCACCTGCATTGGCTTGGTCTTCGAGACCTTGCCGACTCTTACGCGTCCGACCAATCCCGAGAACCGCTCGCCCGCTTGGCTTTCCAGAGCTAGCAGCCCAGTCACGGCCAAGGCAACAGCGGCAATTGTAGCGATCCGTCTCAACATAAGCACTCGTCCTCCCATCTGTTTTCGCGAGCCTGGTAAGGTCTGCTTCTACAAGACGGCAGGCAAGGAACAGCCTGAAGAGGTCTCCTCTTCACCATCCGTCTCGAGCAATAGCGGTATCCGACGCTTGCCCTCCGGCTCGGCACTAGCGTGGGGCACAATTATCTCTCTTAACCCTTCTAGTGTCAAGGTTTCCTTGTTGTCCAGCTGTGAGAAACACGTCTGACTACCACATGGTGCACCGCCCTCCTGACAACGATGGCTGAATGCCATCTTGAAGCCCAGTGGTTGACCTCGACCTCCGCGACAAGATCTGCCTTGACTACAATCAAAAGACGTGCCTTGCATCGATGGCGCGCAAGTCGCGTGATCGCGGATAGTAGAGAGGCAAGTGCCCAGCAGGGACTGGTGCGGAGTCTCAACTCCTAGTGAGAATCATCAACTCCCGCCCGGGATGAACTCAGCAAGCTTCCGGAACCGCCGGGGGGCAGTATCGAGAGGCAACGCTACATGGGCAATTACATTAAATGAGGCCCTTCATAGTGCCAGCTGACCGTGATCTCGACGGTACGGCCGGGAATCCTAGCTCTTATTGCTTTCGCCATGAAGGACTTGGCCAATGACTATGCTTGTGCAGAGGATCGCCACATCGTCTTCCCCTTCGGCGATATCGCCCCGTACTCCCTAGAAACCCTTTCCCCAAAGGATAGCTAGTTCCCACCCGGAAACTACCACCTCAGCATCCCGTCTCCTCCCGCGGCGGGCTGAAATTCTACGCGGGACCATTGGCGGAGTGCCGGTGCGCCCTGGACGGGGCTTTGTCAGTTTCCGAGC